>OLPT01000082.1_pt1 | contig 81823 bp, 83 predicted proteins | sample 1673051 | NCBI WGS metagenome assembly OLPT01 (sample SAMEA3136750, study PRJEB25190) | human gut metagenome | biome: human gut; feature: human-associated habitat; material: faeces | place: Austria | collected 2013
CTATTATAAGATGGTTCTGAAAGATGGCAAGAAATATAATATTGCAAAAACAGCAATTGCGAGAGAGCTTGCTTGTTTCATATGGGGAATGATGACAGATAATATTTACTAATATAAATATAACACATCGATCACCATATCAAGACCAAGCCGCCAAAGGCGGTACTGTGTAGTCTTGACATACTGATCGATGTGCTATAAATGATAATCAAGATGATGTAAGCCGGTCTCTGCCGCATACATCATCCAGCCTGTAATTAAAGTTGCAACTGAAGGCATCCCGAAAGAGTTTCGAACATGTTTAGGTTTGAACTATCTACGAGGAAACTCTGTTGGCACAGTAATATCTGTGATCCACGTGAGGGAGACAGCTAGAGTTCGCGGCGGACCATTGACCTGTTGGTAACCAATCCACGTATATCAGAGTGGCCAATGCCGGGAACTGATACATCGGAACTCTTTCTGGATATCTTCAGAAACAATAAAATAAAAATTTGTTGTGATTTCTGTTAATTTACTATTGACAAAGGTCATTACATATCAGTTTCCAAAGGAACAGGCACGAATCAGCGATTTGTAAAAAATGCTCTCAAAAATGCGGAGTTGCCACCTGATTCTTTTAAATATTTGTTTTTCTTTTATTTCTGTCACATATATGCAAGCCGTCATTCAAATCACAATTTAATCATTGAGGCTTTTTGCTTCTTCAAATTCTTTCACCATAACATCGTTAGGTTCTTCTGTACATAAACTAACTACGATGATCAGAATAGAAGATACGATAAATGCTGGTAACAGGCAGTAGATTCCAAAAATTCCACCTAATTTTCCCAGAGTCACTGGCCATACAAGTGCAATGATACCTCCACTTAACATTCCAGCGATTGCTCCTTTTAAGTTTGTTCGTTTCCAGAATAATGCAAACAGTGTTAATGGACCAAAGGCTCCACCGAATCCTGCCCATGCATTTTCTACTAGTCCGAATACAGAACTGTTTTCATCCATTGCGATAAAGATACCGATCAATGCGATCACGATCGTTGTGATCCTTGAAACTAACAATACCTTTTCTTCAGACATTTCTTTCTTAAATAATCCTTGGAATAAGTTCTTTGATACGCAGGATGATGCAATTAAAAGCTGCGAATCAGATGTACTCATTGTTGCTGCAAGAATTCCTGATAAAATAACTCCTGCCATAAATAATGGAATCAGTCCTTTAAATAAATGTGTTGTCATGTAGATAAAGATTCTCTGATTTCCATTGCCAGCTAATTCTGCTACATTGGGATAAAGTGCTGCTCCTGTAAATCCGATACATACGGCTACACTTAAAGAAATCAATACCCAGATCATTGCGATATTTCTTGATTTCTTTACTTCTTGTGGGTCACGAATCGCCATGAATCTTACAAGGATATGTGGCATACCAAAGTATCCAAGTCCCCATGCAAGTCCGGATAAGATTGGGATCACACCCTGTGATACTGCACCTCCTGTTGCTGGATCATGGTACTTCATAACATCAAAGAATCCTTCCATTGCCTGACCGTGTGCAATAACATTCGCTACTCCGCCTGCATTCACAACTCCAACGATCAGTACGATCACAATGGCAAATGACATTAATAATCCCTGAATCAGGTCTGTTGTACTTGCTGCTAAGAATCCACCCATGGATGTATATAATACAATAACGATCGCACAGACGATCATACTCTTCTGATAATTTAATCCAAATACAGAGTTAAATAATGTACCACATGCAGCAAATCCTGATGCGGTGTATACTGTAAAGAAAATAAGGATCATGACTGCAGAAATACTGCTTAAGATCTTCTTATCATCTTTAAAACGATTACTGAAAAAGTCTGGCACTGTGATCGCATTATCTGCTACTTCTGTATAATGACGTAATCTCTTTGCCACGATCTTCCAGTTTAAGTATGTACCAAGGATCAATCCGATTGCTGTCCATCCTGCCTGGCTGAATCCTGTTGCGTATGCAAGTCCAGGAAGTCCCATCAACAGCCAGCTGCTCATATCAGATGCCTCTGCACTCATTGCAGTAACCCATGGTCCAAGTCCTCGTCCTCCAAGGAAATAGTCTTCGGATGTCTTTGTCTTCTTACTGTAAATGACACCAATCCAGATAACCATTGCCATATAGAGAACCATTGCGATCAATATTGGTAATTTCATATGATTTCTCCTCTTCTTTATGTGTATTTATCTTCATGATCAAAGTCTTATTTGACCTGAATTTTGACATGATTGTTTATTTTATCACATTCTTTGGATTGATTCAAGAAAAAGACAATTACTCGACACGCTCCGGCATGACAACAGCTGCCACAATATATAACAACAATCCTGTTCCTGTTGTGCATAATGCTGCTGTAAGGATTCGTACCAAAGTTGGATCTACCTCAAAATATTCTGCTAATCCTCCACATACACCAAATAAAAAACGGTCTTTTCTTGATTTATATAATGTTTTCTTCATTTCCTTTTCCTCCATCTATCTGTTACTTTGTTTTACAATATTGTATTATCGAAATCGATCGTAAGATCTCCACTTCCACAATCTATATTAATCCATCTTAATGCATTGATATTTCGTTTTTTTAGATCATCTTCGAAAAGTATATCTCCAATCTTAACATCTCCATTTCCACAATCTATATTATAGTTATAATCTTTTTCTGTTCCTGCCATTGTCAATGTGACATCTCCAGAACCCAGATCAATCTCTGTCTTTGATGTTGTGATCGTTGTCAGATCAATATCTCCACTTCCACAGTCTATGTCAAGTTCGTCTGTGATATTCAAAGAATCTGACGCAATGTCTCCATTGCCACAATCCATGGAAACTTTCTCAAAGGTAACTCCTTTGGGCAGAATAACTGTGATCTCATCGTTTGATTGAAACCAAAACAATTTAAAATGTCTGCTCTTCTGCTTGATTTCAATCTCTCCATCTGACTTTAATATCACTGGCTCCCAGCTTCCTTTTTTCTTTATGATCAGATGATCCTGATTTCCATTTTGTAGCTTAACATTTCCACTTCCAATATCAATATTTAATTTTCGGATCTGATCTGCTCTTATATTTCGTTCCTCTGTCTGTAATTTACCGCTTGTCTTTCCTTCTGCATAATTTCGAATCTGTCTTGGATCTGCACCCATAACAAATGCTGCTATGATGCATCCGATCCCTGCAACAGCCGTTACTGATATTAATATCATGCATACTTTCTTAAATATCTTCAAACTTATTCACATCCTCTCCCAAAATTTCTGTTCCAAAATTCACGGATCTTTGCAATGATCCATGGAATAGCATTTGCACAGATCCATACAAGGGACCATAATAATAAAATTCCACCAGCGATCATCAGAAAACCGCCGCCCATCAACAATAAACCATATGGAACTGTCGTAAACATCTTATAAATTCCAGCACCAACCAACCCAAGTCCTCCAAACAACAATCCTGCACAACTGCCAAAAATTCCTCCTGCAATTCCAATCACAATGCCAAAAATACCAGGAATCAGCCAGCTTCCCACAAAGACAAGAATTAAGATCATCAAAATGATATTCCGGTTTCTTCTTCCCTTCATATGCCATCTGCTGCCCTGTTTGGCTTCCTTTTGTGAGTCTTTTCTGCCCATCTGCTGGTAATCTTCGTAAGTTTCCTGTCTGTATCCTTCTTCTGTATACTCACTGCTTGCCTGATTTCCCTGAACAGAATCACGGATCATCCTCGCGATCTTCTCTGGGGAACCAAGTTCCTTGATCACCTGTTCTTCTTTCTCTTCTCCTGCTTCCTCAAAATAATTTTCATAATATGCGATCGCATCTTCAATTTCTTCTTTTGGAAGATCTTTTAGTAAAAAAGACAATCTCTTTAAGTACTCCTCCCGGTTCATACTCTCTCTCCTCCTTCAAAAATTCCAGATATTCTCTGGGAATATTGTTTCCATTCTTCTTTATATAACGAAAGCTGTGCTATTCCCACAGATGTGATCTTATAATATCTGCGGTTCCTACCGCCGTATTGCTTATCATAAACTTCCAAGCAGCCATCCTTCTTAAGTCTCCTTAATACTGGATATAATGTAGATTCTGATACTTCTAACACTTCTCTTACATCCTGTGTAATCTTATATCCATACGTACCTTCTTGTTCTCTTGATACGACAGCCAGAACTACCGCATCTAACAGCGCAGCTCCTGTATTAAAAACCATTGGCATCCTCCTTACTCATATTATATGCCATATAATATTATATTTTTCATATTATGTCAACTCGCTGTAGATTTCTTATATAGCGTAATTTACATGAAAAGAAATCTGCTGTAACTAAAAAGAGACCATCACATATCTCTATGCAATGATCTCTGTAATATTTATTTTAAAACTGTTTTGAGCTGATTGACCGCTTCGGCACTTGTCTTGCTCTTTAGATCCTGATAGTCAAAGAATGCAAATCCATCCACATATTTCTTTCTTGCATACTGGACCTGTTTCTTCAAGACTTTTGTATCACTCTTCCATTCTTTTCGCTCTGCACGATTCTGGCCAACATTATGTCCCGCACGATATACTGCGATTCCAATATAAAGTTTGACTTTCTTACTCTTTGCTGCCTTTACCCAACGATCTGTGACTTTATTAAATTTTGCAGTTGGATGTTTAAATCCCCAGTATACCTGTGGGCAGATATAATCAACATATTCTGTAGAATTTAACCATTTATAGATATCTACATAATATGAATATTTACTCGTCAGATTATCAATATTTCCTGCCGGACTGATACCATATGTTACATTTGGATCTACACTTTTTACTGCTTTTTTCATCTGTTTTACAAGAGTATTTACCTGTGCACGACGGTAAGTATAGATACTTTTCTTTTTCTTCTTATAAGAAGATTTGTTGTATTCTTTTGCATCAAATGCCTTTTTGACATTACGTTTTGTAAAAGATGGATAGAAATAATCATCCATATGAATTCCATCGACATCATAATTTTGTACGATTTCTTTTACTCCGTTTGTGATCAGTGTTCTGACCGCTTTTTTGGATGGGTTGTAATACAAACTTCCACCATAAGATAATACATTTCTTCTTGTAGACTTCTTGGCATGCCATTTTCTTGCCTGATTATTCTTTGCAAGTTTCTTATAATTCGTAGAACCTGTTGTTACACGATATGGATTTACCCATGCCTCGATCTTCATGTCATTGTCATGTGCAACTTCTACCATGATCTTTAATGGGTCAAATCCTGGATTTCTTCCCTGTTTTCCAGAAATATATTTGGACCAAGGGAAATACTTTGACTTATAAATGGCATCTCCAAATGGTCTTACTTGCACGATCACGCGATTCATTCCAAGACTCTTTCCTTTTTTGACAACACCTGTAAAGTAGGTACGGAAATTTGCTGCCGTTCTCTTTTTATATTTTGCACGATAAGAGTCATAATCGTAGAAAGAAAACCAGAATGCTTTATATTCTCCCATAGACTGTGTCTCTTCCTGCTGTTCCGTTGTAGTTTCTGTTGTCACTTCTGAAGCTGTTGTTGCTTCTGTTGTCGCTTCTGAAGCTGTTGTTGCTTCTGCCGTTGTTCCCTGTGCCGGATCATTTCCATCTCTTGCTGCTGCCAATACCATATGGCTGCATAAATTCACAAACATTGCACTGACAACCAATAATGCGATCCATTGTATCTTCCCTAATTTTAAATGTTTCATATTTCCCTCCGATGTATCTTCTGTCTGCTGTTTTACTTTATTAAATCCATTCAAAATGTTCACATGCTTTCTTAATACCGTCATTGACATTTGTATCGGTCACATAACTTGCCATATCTTTTAAATCCTGGCATCCATTTCCCATAGCAATGGAAAACCAGTCTTTACAGAACATATCCATATCATTGTAATCGTCCCCGAATACAACCACATTTTTAATATCTGCGCCAAGATATTCCATCATCTTCACAATACCACCACGTTTATTATCTGGCTGGAACATTAAATATTCTGGTTCAAATCTCAAATGCCCGATCAACTCTTTCTTTGTAAGTTTCTCTTCTTCCTCTTTTGGAATAGCTACATAAATCTTGTAAATCGCGTCGACACTGTCAATATCTAACATATCATCAATGATATATCTGGTCGGTTCTTTTCTCTTTCCAACCTGTCTTAGAAATTTATCGTCTGTCATATAGACATCTTTCGTATCATCAAGAGCTACACACCATCCATACCCTAATTCTTCTGACTGATGAATGATCTGTAAACACCCTTCTTTATCCAAAGGAATATTTTCCACTAATTCATTGTTGATCACACAGCCATTGCCTCCACAACAGACCATATTTTTAAACCCATTAGCTTCTGTGAATTTACGTGCTTTGTAATGTGCTCTTCCAGTTGCGATCGCAACAAAATGTCCATTTGCTTCTAAACGATCCAACGCCTCTCTGGCACTTGGCACGATCTTCCCTGTCGATCTATCTGTCAATGTTCCGTCAATATCAAAAAAGAAATATTTCTTTTCCATTGTTATCTACTCCTTATAAACTCTTATCATAGCATTTTATTTATTGCAATGAATTTAACTGTTCATAAAATGTTGGATAAGACACATCCACACATTCTGAATCTTCGATCACAGTTTCTCCTTCTGCATTGATTCCTGCAATCGAAAATGTCATAGCGATTCGATGGTCGTATTTACAATTGATGCTTGCTCCATGTAATGGATTACCGCCTTTGATGATCATTCCATCGTCTGTCGCTGTCGCATCAACACCCATTTTCACAAGATTATCAACCGTTAATGCGATTCGATCAGACTCTTTTACCTTCAACTCTGCCGCGTCTTTGATCACTGTCTCACCTTCTGCAAATGCTGCTAACAGTGCAATAACTGGAATCTCATCGATCAATGTTGGAATGACTTCTCCACCAATCACCGTTCCTTTTAATTTACTTGTCTTTACAACAATATCTGCTGTTGGCTCTCCCCCATTATCGATTACATTTTCTAATGTAACATCAGCTCCCATATCTTTACATACACGCAGGATTCCATCTCTTGTTGGATTGATTCCAACATTTTTTAAACGGATACATGAATTTGGTGTGATCAGCCCTGCCACGATAAAGAAAGTTGCTGAAGAAATATCTCCTGGAACCACGATATCTGTTGCGATCATCTCTTCTGGAGGTGTGATCGTCGCTGTTGTATCATGTGATTCTACTTTCACTCCAAAAGAACGAAGCATTAATTCTGTATGATTTCTTGATAATGCTGGTTCTGTCACGCTTGTCTTGCCATCTGCATATAATCCTGCTAATAACACACAGGATTTTACCTGTGCAGATGCAACTGGAGAATCATAATGTGTTGCATTTAATTTTGTTCCTTCAATCTTCAATGGTGCACATCCATTTCCATTCACACTTGTGATCTTTGCACCCATCTGCTCTAATGGTTTGATGATCCTTCCCATTGGACGTTTATTTAAGGATGCATCTCCAGATAATACAGTTTCAAAATCCTGACCTGCAAGGATTCCTGAGATCAATCTTGTTGTTGTTCCGCTATTTCCTACATCTAATGTCTCACTTGGTGCCTTTAAGCCATGAAGTCCATTTCCATGAACAGTGACGTTCGTTCCATTCTGTTCGATCAAAACACCCATCTTACGAAAACAATCGATCGTTGACAGACAGTCTGCTCCTGATAAGAAATTGCTGATATGTGTTGTTCCTTTCGCTAAAGATCCAAACATAACTGCTCTATGACTGATCGATTTGTCTCCTGGAATTGATAATTCTCCTCTAAGTCCCGCACTTTTTGTTAATTTCATGTTTTTATTTCCTCTCGTATACTGTGTAGTTTTTATCTCTTAAGATTTTTGTCGCCTTCTTTGCTGATTCATCATCATATAACATGATCTTTAAAACACCTTCTTCGAATTCACGATTGTGAATGATTCCAATATTCTTGATACTTACATGATTCAAAGCAAGCAAGGTTGTCGTTGTTGCGATCGTTCCTGGTTCATCTGGAATATCAATAAAGATCTCGTAAGATTTCTGGATCAGACCAACCGCACTGTCTGGCACAGAATCTCTATATTCTCCTGCCTGTTTAAAATAATTATTCAAATATTCTCTGTCTTCCATATCAAGTGCTGCGATCACATAGCCTAGATGATTCTGTGCTTTTTGCAGTAATTCTTTGATATTCTTCTTATTTGATAAAGAAATCTGTTCCCATACGACTGGAGATGAAGATGCGATTCTTGTGATATCTTTAAAACCACCTGCAGCTAACTGTTTTAAGATTCCATCATCTGTATCCATATTACTTACGATATGTACCAGTTCTGCTGCCATGATATGTGGTACATGACTGATCGCTGCAGTATAGGCATCATGCTGCTTATAATCCAGAATGATCGTTAATGCTCCTAATTCTTCAATGAAGTTTGTAAAATCTTTCACTCTTTGTTCGCTGACTTTCTTCGTTGGCGTGATAAAATAGTAAGCATTCTCAACTAATCTGTCAGAACTGAAAGAAAAACCTGCCTTCTCTGATCCTACCATCGGATGTCCTCCGATAAAGTATTCTTCCATTCCTAATTCTTCAATCTTTAAGTGAATCTCTTCCTTTACACTTCCTACATCTGTTAAAATACAATTTTTATTAATCGATCCTTTCAGATCTTTTAGATACATTACATTATATTGAACCGGTGCACACAAAAATACATAGTTGCATTCCGCAAAATCTGTTTTGCAGTCTGTAGCAATTGAATCAATGATTCCATCCTCCAATGCACTTTTGATCGTATCCGGGTTTTCATCCATTCCAATGAGTGTATAGTTTGGAAAAACTCTTCTTATTCCCTTCGCAATGGATCCACCGATCAATCCTAAACCGATAAATCCGATCGTAAAATTGCTGTCTGTCATTGTTTTACTCTCCTTTTTTCTTGCGGTGATCACAAAATCTTCTCATTCTTTAATCACACTTAGTTTTTATTTTAACTTCCTGTATTTAAAAAGTCAACACTGACACGCTTTAAAGTGACAAAGTATTTTCCTCTCTATTTTCTTGGATTTCCTACTTGAATACCAAAAAAAAATGCTTTATGATTATCTTAACAATTATTTTACACTAACTTATTTTAATAAAGGAGTTTTCCAATGTTTGAAAAAGCCGTTATCTACGCAACAAATGCCCACAACGGTCAGACAAGAAAAGGCACCAATCTTCCTTTTATTATCCACCCTATGGAAGTTGCTGCCATCGTTGCCGCTATGACTCTCGATCAGGATATGCTTTGTGCCGCTGTCCTTCATGATGTTGTTGAAGATTGTGACGGAATCTCGATAGAGGACATCCGTCGTGAATTCGGTGATATCGTTGCTTCTTATGTCTATCAGGAAAGTGAAGATAAGAGTAAGACATGGGTTGAGAGAAAAGGCCATACGATCGATTTCTTAAAGAACCGTGCATCCCGCAACGCTAAGATCATCGCCCTTGGTGACAAGCTTGCTAACATCCGTGCACTTTATCGGGATTATAACATCCTTGGCGAAGAGTTATGGGAGAGATTCAATATGAAGGATAAGAAGATGCAGAGTTGGTATTATCGTGGAATGATCGAAGGTTTTGCTGATCTTTCAGAATTTCATGAGTATGAGGAATACTGTCAACTTGTAAATGAAGTTTTCCCTGAAGAGTAACACAAAAGAAAAAAAGACTGATTTCGCAAACATTGTTAAATGTTTGTAAAATCAGTCTTTTTATCAGATTCTGAACTCTTTTGCCATCAAAATCGTTGCGATCGCTAGCAAAATACTACAGATAAAGATAGAACTTCCTCCTGCACGATCGGTTAAAAATCCTCCGATCACTGCTCCAATAATGAAAAAAGTAATAATTCCATAATATCGTAAACTTTTTTGTTTTAATGTCTTATCTCCTGTTTTAAAGTACTGGCACAGTGCTTCTGTTCCACTTCTTAAATTACCAGTACACATCGTACTGGCAAATGGATGCCCATGAACCCTTCGAAATGTCTCCACCTGCATAGAACATACAAAAGAAATCAGTACATTCGCCACAACATCATATTGTCCCAGCGGAATAAATCCAACAACCGTTATCAGCACAAACTCAAGTGCCACAATTCTCTGTCTCCAATGAATCTTATGTTCTTCCTTATAAAAATACTTTATGATCTCAACAAGAATTACGCCCACAGCAAATGCAAGAATTGGAACAAAATAGTAAAATGCCTGTGTAAAATCCCGCTTTTGAAGATTCACACCAAACAATACGATATTTCCTGTCTGTGCATTTGCAAATACATGTCCACGCATTAAATAACTGTAGGAATCAAGAAAGCCTCCTACGATTGCAAGAATTGCTGTTAAGAAAAAGCTCTCTGACATCTGCAAATGTTTTCCTTCCATTAAATCTGCACTTCCTTTCCAAGCTCATAAAAAGATTCCATCAGTGTGATCATATCATCTAAATCTTTGCATCCGGCAGTTTCGTATGTTGAATGCATGGATAGCTGTGGAAGTCCGATATCTGCTGCCTTGATCGACACCTGTCCAGTCAGGATATTACCAAGTGTTGAACCTCCTAACATATCCGAACGGTTAAAGAATACCTGACACTTAATCTTTTCTTTTTTACACAGATATTTTACGAGTGCCGCTGAATTCGCATCGGTTGTATATTTTTGTGATGCATTGTATTTTAATACAATTCCTTCATTGATATACGGACGGTTCGTAGGGTCTGTCTTATCCTGATAGTTCGGATGAACTGCATGAGCGTTATCTGCAGATAACATAAAGCTGTCTGCCACCGCCATATAATATTCTTCTTCATTTTTTCCACAAAGATAACTGATCCTTTTTAATACCTCTGGGAAAAATGTTGATCCAGCCCCCTGTTTTGTACCGCTTCCGACTTCTTCATTATCAAAGCCCGCACACACTGTGACATAATCTTCGGAAAGCTTTGCATTTAACATTCCTTCGATGGATGAATATGCACATTCAAGGTCATCTAATTTTGGTGCTGCAACAAATTCTTCGTTGATTCCTAGTGTTGTTCCTCTCATTCGGTTATATAAAAACAGATCATAAGATAAGATATCTTCTTTCTCAACACCTGATTCTTTGGCGATCATTTCCTCAAAACCATCTTTTGTAAGATTTCCTCCACATAATGGCAGGAGATCTTTTTGTGGATTTAACTGTTTTGATTCATTTGAAGATCTTGACATATGAATTGCAAGATTTGGAATGATCATAAGATCTCTGTCAATATTGACCAACTGATCTTTGATCTGTCCGTTTTCTTCTATTATAATACGTCCCGCAACAGATAATGGACGATCAAACCATGTTTCTGGGATCATTCCTCCGTATCGTTCAATATTTAATTTCGTATAATGTTTCTCTACGGACATCTCAGGCTGTTCTTTGATACGGTATGTTGGAGAATCACTGTGGCTTGCCACGATGTGAAATCCTTGAAAATCCTTCTTTGGAAGATGGAATGCTATCATAGAACTTCCATTTCGTTCTACAAAGTAACTTTTTCCTTCTTCTAAATTCCAATGTTCTTTTTCTTCTAACTGTATAAAACCATGTTCCAAGAACTGTTTTTTTGCATTTTCAATCACATGAAAACAACTTGGACTGTGATCGATAAACTGAATTAAATTTTTGACACTGTTTTCCATTTTTTAATTCCTCCAAGGCAAAAATTTTTCTAACGCTATTCTATCACAATTGTATACAAAAAGAAAGAAAAGCACTTATATCAATTTGATATGTTTGTAATATGATTTTACTCATTTTCTTATTTTTTTGTAAAAATAACAGGCTTTTTCCAAGTTTTTGGATATACTAAAATCAACTTAACAATATGCGAAACAAAAAGGAGATTTTATAATGAATGCATATCCATATATCAAAAATATTGACCACGAAAAAGTACTCAAAATTGCTGACCAGGTCAATGCAGATGCTGATCAAGTTGTAAGCAAGACTTTAGCACAAAATGACTTTGTCAGTGTTACACTCTTTGCTTTTTCCAAAGGAGAAGATATTTCTACTCATGACTCGATCGGAGATGCAATGGTAACTGTCATTGAAGGCTGCGGAAAATTTATTGTAGATGACAAAGAATATATCGTAAATCAAGGGGAATCTCTTGTCATGCCTGCAAAGAAACCACACTCTGTTCATGCAGTAGAAGCATTTAAGATGATGTTAGTTGTCGTCTTCCCATTAGAACAGGATTAATCTATGGAACATAACTTATCAAACAGAGATGAACTTCTAGGTTGTATCATCGGACTATCCAGAGTCTGCTCCATGCATCAGAAATCTGATCGCACAGACTTACTGATCCTGCAAGGATTGATCGACTCCTCTGATATGAACTTATCTGATGGTACGATCCAGAACACTACATTTCTTATTAAATCCGAAAAATCAAAAATCGCCCCAATGTGCGAAACCTGTGCCGCACGTTGGGGCAAGACTTGGATATAAGCCAATTATCTTTGGTATTGAACGAATCCCTATATAACTTCAATGTGTAATTTTTCGATACTATCTTTTAATTCCTTTGATATTTTATCATCCGTGATAATCACATCAAACTCTTCAATCTTGGCAAATGAACAAACTGTTTTCGTTCCAATCTTACTGCTATCACAGAGTAAATATCTCTGATTCCCAATCTTCATCATTTCACGTTTGATTTCTGCATTGTCAAGATTTGGAGTTGTTGCTCCCTTTTGTAAAGAAAGGGCATTTGTTGTCATAAACACCTTATCAACAGATAATTCTTCTAGTGCTCTGATTCCCATACCTCCAACGGTACACTCAAATGATGTTCGAACTCTTCCACCTAATAAAATTAAATGAATTTCTGAATATTTTTGCAATTTTAATGCGATCTGCAGATCATTTGTAATTACTGTAAGATTATGAATATCTTTCAATAACTCTGCAAGATCTAATGCTGTCGTTCCACTATCTAAAAGAATTGTATCTCCATCTTCAATCTGAGCTCGTGCTTTCTTTGCAATACATTCTTTCTCTTCTTTATTTTTTTCTCGTCTTGATGATATCGAATCCTCTCCATAAACTGGATCTTCTTTTAAGATCGCACCTCCATGTGTTCTTGAAAGCAAACCTTTTTGCTCTAATTCAGTCAGATCAATTCGTATTGTTGTTCCACTGACTCCAAATTTCTTGATCAATTCTGTATTGCTTACACGCTTATTAACTTTAAGCATTTCTAAAATCTTTTCTTGTCTTTCTTCTGCAAACATGTATGACAACTTCCTCCTTCATCTGACTCATTTATTTATTCAAATTTTAACATATTCTATCTAAAACTTCTATGAAATAAATATTTTTTCAAAAAAGATATGCTCTTACAAATTTATGCATGAACATATCTTTTAAATCAAAATCACTACTATCTTGTCTCTTTTATTTTTTCTATGATTGCATCGTATTGTTCTCCCTCAAGGAAATTTTCTACAGAATAATGAATCGCATTTGGTCTGACAGCTATTGCACGATCTGTTAGAGATTTATGTGTAACTACAATGTCTACATCTTCTGGTAAAGATGGAATTGATACATTTTTTACTTCAATATCATCAAATCCAGCTTCTTTCATTTTCTTTCTAAGAATAGATGCTCCCATAGCACTAGATCCCATTCCTGCATCACATGCCACATATACTTTTTTAATTACTTTTCCAGATAAATCTATGATCGTTTCTTTCTTTTCTTCTTGTTTTCCTTCAGCTTTCATTGCATCTTTCTTTTCTAATGCATTATCATAATCATCTCCACCTTTAGATAATTTCAAAATGATTGATCCAACTGCAAATGACACTGCTGTTGACAATAACATTCCTGCAATGATCGGAAGATAATCTGATTTTGGTGCAACTGCAAGCACTGAGAAATAACTTCCAGGAGAAGCTGTAGCTACTAAACCACAGTTAAAAAATTCAAATACAAAGTTTCCTGATACGGCTCCACAAATTGATGCAATTATCATCTGTGGTTTCATTAAGATAAATGGAAAATATGGTTCATGAATTCCACCAAATGCATGAATGATCGCTACTCCTGGTGCTGTTCTCTTTGCTGTTCCTGTTCCAAAGAATGTATATGCTAATAATACTCCAACACCTGGTCCTGGGTTTGGCTCTAAAATAAATAGAATTGATTTTCCAGCTTTGGCAGCCTGTGTAATTCCAATTGGGGATAAAATTCCATGATTGATTGCATTATTTAAGAATAATACTTTCGCTGGTTCAATAAAAATACTTGCAAATGGAATTAGTTTATGTGCAATGATCCAACTCACTCCACCTGACAATACAACATTAATTGCCTGAACAAATGGTCCGATTGCATAATAAGCAGCTAATACAAGAAATATTCCAAGAATTCCCATAGAAAAGTTATTTACAATCATTTCAAATCCAGGTTTAATCTTCCCTTCAAATAACTTATCTACCTGTTTCATACATAATGCTGCCACCGGTCCCATGATCATAGCTCCCATAAACATAGGGATGTCTGCTCCTACGATCACGCCCATGGTCGCTGCTGCCCCAATAACACCGCCTCGATCTCCGTAAAAATTCTTACCTCCCGTATATCCGATCAAAATTGGAAGTAAGTAAGAAAGCATTGGACTAATCAATTTTGCAATATGTGCATTCGGATGCCATCCTGTCTGAAGAAAAATTGCAGTGATCAATCCCCATGTAATAAATGCTCCGATATTTGGCATGACCATACCACTTAAAACACCACCAAATTTTTGGATTTTAGCTCTAAACCCTGTATTATTATTTTCCATAGCCGTTCCTCCTATAGTTTTTTAATCTTCTTCTCCTTTAATGATTCATTTCCGATGCGTACAATCCTTACTGCCATTTTCCCATCATGCCCTGTTGCTTTTACTTCTGTATTATCAAGAATTGCTCTTACAAATGCCGTATCTTCCGCAACATAGGCATCTTTAAATAAATATGTCCAACTATGCATGGTTGGTCGTTTGACATTATGGTTCTTTGTACAAGTTAATACTTTCTTTTCATGAACATCTCCAAGACAGATCACTCCTTCTGTCCCAAGGATTTCAACCCGTGCATCATATCCATATTGCACATACTGTGCTCCCTCTACCACACCTTGCATTCCATTTTCGAATTCTACACTCATGATTACATTATCATAAAAATCTGGGTATTTTTCTGCGATTTCTTTATTTCTATAATTTCCACCAATTGCATATAAACTACTAATTTCACTTCCACTAAACCATCGAACTGTATCAATATCATGACTGCAAACTTCCCCAAGTGGCCCATTACTGATTGAAATATCATACATCCATTCTTTTGGTTTACTTGGTCCTCTAGTATGAGATTTTACTGAGACAACTTCTCCGATTTCACCTACCTCTATCATCTTCTTAGCCTCTTGAAAGCTCTCATCGAATCTTCTCATAAAACCAATCTGTAATTTTACATGATTCTTCTCTGCAGCCTCAATCATCTCATCACATTCTTCTTCATTCATTGCCATTGGTTTCTCGCAAAAGATGTGTTTTCCTGCATTTGCAGCTGCTACTGTGATCTCTTTATGAAATTTTGTAGGACATGCTATAATCACCGCATCAATATCTTCATTTTTCATAACGTTAAGATATTCTTTGTAAAAAAGATCTATTCCCAACTCTTTTGCTGCATTCTCTGCCACATCACCTACAGGATCACAAACTGCGATGATCTTACCTCCTGGTACACTTCCTGCAAAATTATGCCCATGTATCATACCTGCACGACCCGAACCAATCAGACAAACCTTTACTTCATCCTTCATGTAGAACCATCTCCTTTTTTATTTTTGATTATTATATTCTTCAACAATTGCTACTCCTGCACTTGTTCCTAATCTCTCTGCCCCTGCCTCGATCATGGCCAATGCTGTTTTTAAATCTCTGATTCCACCTGCTGCTTTTACTTTTACTTCATCTCCTACCACAGACTTCATTAATTTAACATCTTCCACTGTAGCTCCACCTGTTCCAAATCCGGTAGATGTCTTAATAAAATCTGGTTTAACTTCTTTCGCAATTTCTGCAACTTTTCTCTTTTCATCATCTGTTAAATAGCAATTCTCAAAGATAACTTTTGAAGTTTTTCCAGCTTCTCTGCAGATCTTTACGATTTCTTCCATTTCTTTTTTTATGTAATCATAATTTTTATTCTTTAACTCTGCCACATTGATCACATAATCGATTTCATCTGCCCCTTTTTCAATCGCATCTTTTGTTTCAAAAATCTTACATTCCAAAGTTGTCTGACCTAAAGGAAAACCAATCGCTGCCCCTACATGAACCGGACTTCCCTCAAGTTTTTTCTTACATCTTACCGTCTGAGCGGGGTTGATCGCCACCATTTTAAAATTATACTTCTTCGCCTCATCACATAACTTTTCAAATGCAGCATCATCTGCAAATGCTTTCAAATTTGTATGATCTATCATGTTTGCTAACTGTTCTACTGTAACCATTTCCTTTACCTTTGCTTTTATTTATTTTCATTTACTGTTGTTTATGCTGTTATATTACATCATTTTATTTCACTTGTCAACCATTTATTGAAACTTTTCAAAACTAAATAAATCTAAATGCAATCATACAAAAGAAAATAAATTTCAAAAATGGCATCCAGCACCCTACAGCAGCCATAATTTAAAAGTGTAGATACAAAAAATGCAAGGTAGTTTATGATCCGCTCTCGCTCAGATGAATTACGTAGCGGTACTAAGCTCTTGAATAATCGTTCAATCATCCAATCGCTAAGTGCCGACGTATTCATATGGTCATAAACTACCTTGCATTTTTTGTATCTACACTTTTAAATTATGCCAAAACTTTTCCTTCCGGAAATGCAGCTCTAAACACAAAGCGCACAACTGGTCCTGCAATGATCAACTGATAAGGAAGTGCCATTACAAAGTTCTTTGGAATATTTGTAAGCCACATTATCAGTAAGTTTGAGAAATTCCCCATCTCGATACTAACTTCGACTGCTCCATAAAGTGACATAATGATCACCATAGGTACAACCATACAGCAAGATACTGAAATAACTTTTCTTAAAACAGAGCTGTCTGGTTTTACAAGATACTTAAACGCAAATCCTTTTGCGATCTTAGATACAAAGAACCAGTCGCAGCACATTGCAAAAATATATGCGATCGGGAACCCTAACCATCCGGCTTTGATGGATTCCATTGATAATCCTCCCATATGTAATGATACGTTGTATATGCTCATCCAAAATACCATCATAAAACACATGATGAATGTATAGATAAGACTTTCTCTTTTATTCTGTGGCATTTTCTTTTCTCCTCTTCTTGTTGTGATAAATTGTTGCTTTTCTTCAAGAAATAAGGCAAAAAAATAGTAGAGACCCTCAACCAAACTCGTTGCGGATCTCCACTTTCTATTGTGTGCAATCTTCACTGCGTTCTTTCCTGCTTATTTCTTGTCAATGCATTATTATACACACTTTTTATGTCTTGTATAAGCACTTTTTTTAATTTCGTCACATTCTTTAATTTAATTATTATACATACCATATTTTTGTGCATTTTCTACAATAAAATATGTTAAAATATAATCAGAAACAATTAGCTTTCATAATTTTAAGGAGGGATTTTCTTATGAAAAGAAATGTATACAGGATTTTAGGTTGTTTTCTTTTTGCTTTTACATTATGCATTATGACACCATCATTTGCAAAAGCTTCTGTTAAAAACATACCTCAAACAAAAACTTCTGGAACTTATGTTGGTAATGTTGACCTCACTGGAGACGAAAATGCTGATTCTGTGATCATCCGTACAACACCCGATCAAGAAGGCTGGTACATCAACCGTTTTACGATCTATCTAAATGGAAAAAGGATCACAGAGATATCTCTCCGTGATCACGATTGTTATTATCTTGTTGTAAAATATGCAAAAATGAACAAACAACATGCATTTATCCAGATTATTGGCCGTGGTGAAAATGACTACGTTACTTATAATGAAATCTTTACTTATAACAAAAAATCCAACCAATTTCGTGTTGTAAAATCTTTTAATGACCGCTCTTCTTACGCTGAAGAAATCGTTACTGCCAATAAAAAAGGGATTACCATTAAACATCGTGTGCAACCTATGGAAACCGGATGGATCAATTGGACATTGCCTTATAAATACAGTAAGCAAAAATTCATTAGAACTGCATCTTCTACAAAAACTGTACGAAGCGAACTCGGACAAAACAGAAAAGATAAATATTCCAGATATTTTGCAAAAAATAAGTTTATCACTGCCAAAAAAGTAACTTTTTATAAAAAAGCTGGCAGCAAAAAAGTTGCTTTTCGTGTACCAAAAGGGAAAGCTGCAACTTTAAAGAAATTAACTTATTCTAAGAAAAAGATTTATCTACAGTTTAAATATGGGAAGAAATATGGCTATCTTCATGTAAATCGGGCAAATTATAACTTTGAAAAACCACTTTTTCAGAATGTTAATTCACGATTAGCTGGCTGATCATTTTCAATACCAACCAAAATTCTCTAGTCTGGAACTCATCTTCTGAAAAACTTTATGCTGTGTATCAAAATCGAATACACAGCATATTTTTCTATTTTTATAAGAATTCTTTCCCTTCTTCCACCTGTTTTAACATACTCTCCAGTAATTTCTTTGCATCTGAAACCACACCATAATCACTGTATGCAAAGATCGCAGCCCTCGGATTATTATTGACTGAAATGATACAATCTGCATCAATTCCTGTCATATGCTGAATTGCCCCGGCAATACCGAATGCAAGATAGAGTTTCGGTTTTACGGAGATTCCTGATTGTCCTACCTGCTGTGTTGGAAGCATCCATCCTGCATCTACACACGGTCTTGTACATGCAACTTCCCCTCCGATCTTCTCTGCAAGTCTCTCAAGAAGCGCAAATCCTTCTTCTCCTTTCATCCCACGACCACCAGAAACTATGATCCTTGCTGTATCCAGATGAACTTCTTTTCCACTTTTTCCTGCCGCTCCATGATAGATCAGATTTTGTTGTTCTTCCTTCAGACATTCTGGATGCACATATAACATCTCACCTTGTTTGTCTTCCTTGTATTCTGCTTTTCCCATCACTCCTGTACGGATTGTGATCACCGATGTCAATGATGGATCGATCAAAAAGTCTGCCATATTTTTTCCATCGAATGCCGGTCTTGTGATAATAAGTTGTTCCTGTTTCTCATCGTATGTAAGTTTCGATGCATCACAGACTAATTCTGTATCGAATGCATAAGCTGTCTTTCCTGCAAGGACTCTTCCTGATGCCGTTCCTCCGATCAGAATCACTTTCGGATCCTTTTCTTTTAAAACTTCTATGACCGCATCATGATGCAGCTGCATATGTCCTTCTATTAATTTTTCATCTTCGATACAAAGAATTTCATCAACTCCGTAATTGTAAAGCTTCTTTGCCTCTTCTTTGATCCCACATCCTGATAGAATAACTGACAATGAAAGATCTCTTTCCTTCGAAAGTTTTCCTGCTGCCCCGATCAATTCCAACGTCAGCGGCATGATCTCTCTCTTTTGAATCTCTCCAACAACAACGATTCCTTCTTTTTTCCCAAAATTCATATCCAAACACCTCCTAGATCACGCTCTTTTGCTTTAACAACTGAAGAATCTGTGTTGCCTTTTCTTCTTCATCTTTTCCACCGATCATAACAAGTTTTTGCTGTTTGCTGCTTTTGACTTCATATTTTCTAAGTTGCGTTACTTTTCTCTTGGTCACAGAAAGATTCAGGTCTTCATTCGTCAATATCTTTGTCTTATATGTTCCATCATATGTTTTCATGATATCTGGTACGGATGGAAAACGGTTCTTGTTCTTCTCTCTGATAGAAAGTATCATTGCTGGAGTTTTTGCTTCTACCTTATATGCCATTTGATCACCCATACATGTTGCGAAAACACTTCCATCTTTCATCTCTGTGATCTCGTCAGAATACGCGATCAATGGGATCTCCAACGCACAAGAGGTCATAGAAGCCATATGGGCACTGTCTCCATCAATTGCCTGCCGTCCGCATAAGACCAGATCATATGGGTCAAGCTTTTTGATCACCGCTGCGACGATCTTGGCTACCTGTGATACATCCATATCTGCGAATTGGGGATCACTGATCAGGAAGGCATCATCAATTCCATAAGTAAGTGTCTCTTTCATAACATCTTCTGCAGATAATGGTCCAAATCCGATCACGTCTACAGTTCCACCATAGCGGTCTCTTAAATCCAGTGCTTCTTTTATTACGTTCTTATCACTGTCATTTAACTGATCCACATCCTGATATTCATCTTTGATCGAATCATCTGGAATTTGTTTTAAAATCACAACAAATCTCATTTCGTTTCTCCTTTTTTGTTTATTTTGTAAATATTTTGCACGATAATTATGTTTCAAATTGTAACATTTTAACAATTCTTCGTCAATCATTTTTACTTTCCACAAAAAGAGAAAAAAAGAGCCAAATACTACATTCAGCTCTTCTTTCTTCTATGATATATAAGGATTTATTTCTTTAATGTCTTCATCCATTCATCCATCTCAGCTCGATCTGCCATGGCTGCTAATGCACCTTCTTTTGTTGTTGTGTTCGCTGCATAAGCATTGGCAAAATCAAGGTAGTTTCTTAATGTGTCATCACTTACGGACTCCAAATCTTCTACTTCATCATTTAACAGACAGTATAGGAATGCTCCGATAAACGAATCTCCAGCACCTGTCGTATCTCGGACATCGATCTTATATCCAGAAGCTTCTACCATTCCATTTCTCGTATACACTTCTGCTCCGTCAGCTCCTTTTGTGTAGATAACGTATTTTGCACGATCAGCAAATAAACCGTCCAGAGCATCTTTGATATCTGTATGTCCTGTGATAAATTCCAGTTCTTCGTCAGAAATCTTGATGATATCTGCGTATTTTAAGAAATCATTGACTGTCTCTTTTAATTGATCAAGATCGTCCCATAATGAAAATCTTAAGTTTGGATCAAAAGATACTTTCACATTCTGCGCGATCGCCATATCGATCAGTTTCTTGTGAGCTTCCTTCATTGGAGATTCCACAAGGTCTACACTGCAAAAATGAATCATTCCACAATCGTTTAAGATATCTGCCGGGATATCTTCTACACTGTAGCGTAAATCTGCACTGTTTTTTCTATAAAATTTGAAATCACGATTTCCGTCAGAGGCAAGGGATACAAATGCTAAGGCTGTTTCCCCTTCTTTGTCTCTTGCGATATTAGAAGTGTCGATTCCTGCTTCATCTAATACTTCCACGATATAATCTCCAAATGGATCATCTCCAAGCTTCGTTAAAAATTTGGATGGAATTCCAAGCTTCGTAACTGCCCCGACTACATTGGCAGGTGCTCCTCCTGCAACTCTTTTAAATGAAGGTACATCTTTTAGTCTCTGTCCCTTAACTTCTGGAATAAAATCGATCAGTGCTTCTCCGATCCCACATAATTTATTCTTCATGTCTTCCTCCTTCGATTTCGAATGATTTTAATGGATATACAGTCATTATACCAGAACATTCTCCATTAATCAGTAGTCTTCCATAATGATTGTAGATTCTTGTTGTAAAAACTTCTTCTCCATGATTCACAAAGATTTCTAAAGATGAAGTGTCCGCAAAAATCTGAAGATGCTCTAATTTTTCTAATCTGACTTTTCTTGTTGATCTTCCACTTCCATAGACTCCAAGATTTAAGGTCAGGATATTGTCTTTATAGGAAAGAGTGATTCCTTCGCGCAGTGTCATTACCATTTCTCTGCATCGTTTAAAATCTACAACAGCTTCATAGATTGCATTTTGCATGATGATCGTCTGTCCATAACAAAATGTACAAACTGCTTTGTCCTCGCTTCGAAGTTGTTTTAATTCTTCGATTGGTTCCTGAATCAGTTTTCCGTCTCTTACCGATAATTCTCTTGGGATCGTCAGTGCATGCTGCCATCCTGCTTCTTCGGTTGGATTCGTATAGTCTGCGTCTGGGATTCCCATCCAGCCGATCAGAATCCTTCTTCCACTTTCATCCTCAAAAGTTTGTGGGGCATAGAAATCAAACCCACGGTCAAAAAGTTTGATATCTGTGATCTCATATTCATCGGTATCAAAATCATAGTCTAATTTCATTGCTGTGACCTGATGAACATTTTCGTAATCAATGCCTTGTGTTTCTACTCCCTGTGGGCAGCAGATGATGTATAACTGTCCGTCCATCTCAAACAGATCCGGACATTCCCACATATAACCAAACTTCTGTGGAGTTGTGATACGATTCTTGTATGTCCAGTTCTTAAGATCTGTAGATTCATATAGAAGGATCATACCCACACCTTCGACATCCCTTGCTCCAAGAACCATGTAATATTTCTCATTTTTCTTAAAGATTTTTGGATCACGCACATGGTTGCTCATGTCAGCCGGATAATCGTCGGTTGTCATTAACAATTCCTTTTTGGTAAACTCATAGCCGTCTTTACTTGTAAATGTGATCGTATTACTTCCACGTCCACTGTTGATATAGTCATAATCATCTCTGTCAAAATATTTTAAATTTCCTGTGTAGAAATAGTGGATCGTATCATCTTCAATAAATGCAGAGCCGGAATAGACACCATGGGCATCAATGTCTTCATCTGGGAATACGACTGGTCCAAAATCTTCATAATGAATAAAATCTTTTGTCGTATAATGTCCCCATGTCTTTAACTCACCAGTTGGTTCAAATGGAGTGTACTGGTAGTAAATATGGTATGTCCCGTTAAACTGGCATAAACCATTTGGATCATTTAACCATCCTGTCTTTGGCATTAAATGAAATTTTAATCGGTCTTGATCTGCTGCCACACGTTGTCTGTAAGCTTCATTTTCTTTATACCATTTTTCATAATCCGCCTTATAGACTTTCTTGTATTTTTCAAACATCTGCCCTGGTTTCCTTTCCTTCTTCGAATAATGATTATTTTAAATTCATGATCTTCGTATTATTATCTGCATCCGCTGCTTCAACCACTTCGACTTCTTTTCCTTTCGCATCTGCAACTAAGAACATCGTCTGTGTCTTGTATCCTTTTTCTTTCACAAGATCCATGTCAAAAGATAATAATTTATCACCTTTCTTTACTTTGGCTCCTGTTTCTACGAAAGTCTCAAAACCTTCGCCATTCATCTTAACTGTATCGATTCCTGCATGGATCAGAAGTTCTACTCCTGAGTTTAATGTGATCCCCATTGCATGTTTTGTAGGGAAGATCAGACTGATCGTTCCATCGGCTGGTGCATATACGATGCCTTCGCTTGGGTTGATCGCTACACCTTCTCCCATTGCCTTACTTGCAAATGCTGGGTCTGCGGACTTTGCTACATCTAAAACTTCACCTTTCATTGGTGCATATAATTCATTTGTTTCTTCTGTTGTATCTGCTGGTTCCTGTACTTCGATTTCTTTTACTTCTTCTTTAACCGGAGTCTCTGCTTTGTGATCTTCTCCTTCGACGTTAAACTTCTTCCAGAAGACTGCAGTTAAAACTGCGGATACTCCCATGGATAAGAGCAGTCCGATCACGAAGTTTAAGTAATCTTTTGGAAGCATGGACAGGAATCCCGGAAGTCCTGCTGCTCCTAATGCCTGTGCCAAAACTCCTGTTGCTGCACAATATGCATTACCTACGGCTGAACCGATGATGGCAGCGTAGAATGGATATTTTAATTTCAATGTTACACCGAACATTGCTGGTTCTGTGATTCCAAGTAATGCAGAAACACCTGATGCAGAACAGATTGATTTCATCTTCTCATTCTTTGTTAAGAATAAAACTGCTAATACGGCTGCTCCCTGTGCTACGTTGTTCATACTTGCTGTTGTGAAGATAAAACTTCCACCTGTTGTTGCTTTGGCTGCGATCAGCTGTGTCTCGATCGCAATAAAGCTGTGATGCATTCCTGTTAGACAAATCGGTGCATATGCAAGTCCGAATAATCCGCCACCGACAAATCCAAGTGTGTTATATACCCATGTGATTCCATCTGCTAATAAGTTACCTGCTTCTCTTAACACTGGTCCTACGCAGATGAATGTTAAAAATGATGTTACCATGATAGAGATCAATGGTGTTGTCAGGTTATCTAACCATGTTGGTGTTACTTTATGTAACTTCTTCTCGATCGTTGCTAAAATAAATGCAACTGCTAATACTGGAAGTACAGTTCCCTGATATCCGATCGCCTGGATCTTAAATCCAAAGATATCCCATACTGGTGCTTTGGCGATACCGATGCTGTATGCACTTAACAGATCTGGATGAACCATGATCATACCCATGGCTGCTCCAAGATATGGATTCCCGCCAAACTTCTTCGTTGCGCTAAATCCGATCAATACTGGCAAAAATGCAAATGGAGCACTTGCAAACATGTTGATCGCTGTTGCCAGACCCTTAAACTGTGGGTACAGATCAATGACGGACTTGCCACTAAACATCGCTGCTGTCAGGATATTGTTCACTCCCATTAACAGACCACCTGCTACGATGGCTGGAATGATCGGTACGAAAATATCACTTAATAACTTTACTAATCTCTGAAGAACATTTCCTTTCTTCTCTTCTTTCTCATCATCTGCTGGTGTATCGACTGAGATTCCTAACTGCTTCTGTACTTCGTCGCACACTAAGTTTACAAGTCCTGATCCGAAAATGATCTGGAACTGTGACTGTGTTAAGAACACTCCCTTAACTCCTTCAATGTCGCTGACTGCATCTTCATTGCGAAGATCGTTGTCTTTTAACTGTAAACGAAGTCTTGTTGCACAATGCTGAACTGACTTAATGTTTTGTTTGCCACCAACATACTCGATGACCTGGCTGGCGATTTTTGCGTAATCCATATCTTCTCTCCTTTTTTTATTGTGAAACTTATTATGGTATCGGTTCCATATCTGTATCTTATAACTTTCTCTTCTATTTGTCAATAGTATTTATGGAATCGATACCACATTTTTTTATTTTATTACTTTTATTTGTGTTTTATGTGAGACGACTTAACAAAGCAACAGGTAAACGACAAAGCCCTCCGTTCCGAGTAATACGGAAGGAGGGCGATATTATAAGCACGTATGAAGAATTTATGATCTGACACTTCCGCCTTCAATAAATTCATATCCCACAATCTGTTTCTTGGATACTGGTTCTCCTGTGATCATCTTAAGGATCGTTTCCGCTCCAAGGTATCCCATTCCATAGGAATCAAACTTTAGCGTTGTAAGCTCTGGCGTCAGGAGGGTACTTTCATCATATCCTCCAAACGCTGCCACAGACACTTCTTCTGGAATCCTCTTCTTATGTTCATGTAAAATCTTATATGCACCAAACGCAAGCCGATCTGTTGCACAGATGATCGCATCTAAATCTGATTCCCTCTCAAGTAATTCTCTTGTAACCGTCTGTCCACCAATAAAACTATAATCACTCTTCCCTGTCACCGGTGTGATCCCATATTCTTTCAATCCATCTAACACACCATTTCTACGCTCGATCCCAACTGCCTGGTCTGTCTCATAGACACCAATATATCCAACCTTTTGATGTCCTTTCTTCCCGATATACTCTCCGATCGTTTTCCCTGCATGATAATCATCATAAATAATGGAAATTCCATCTTCATAATCCTGTGTTAAAACAACCACTGGAATTCCCGCTTTCTTTAACAGCTCTTTGTGGTCCTTTGTGATCGCTATGGAACTGATCAAGATCCCATCCACATTTAACTGGATCAGGCGCTGGATATTCTGTAATTCCTGATCAATATCGTGGTCTGAGTTCTGAATAAGGGTTGTATACCCCTTTTCTCTTAAATACCGATCGATACTTGTGATCACACGGCTTGTGATCTTAGAATTTAATGTCGGCACAACTACACCGATCACGTTGCTTTGTTTCGCATTCAATCTTGCAAATGCATTCGGTGTATAGTTGTATTCTTCAATGACCTTCTGAATCTTCGCTCTCGTCTCATCCTTTACATATCCCCCGTTAAAATAGCGAGATACTGTGCTTTTTCCAACTCCTGATAAATTCGCGATGTCTGCCATGGTCATCTTCTTTGCCATATATTTTGATCTCCTTTGTTACTTTATCTCTCATTATCTTAGCACAGAAAAAGCTATAAAGAAATAAGATGATATAAAATTTCTTTCTCATCCAATAAACGAAGTATTTCTTTCCTGCCCGTAAATAAAAAGATCTGACGGTCTGTATGGTGACTTAAATACTGCATCGTCTGTTCCAGTCTTTCGTCATCATAATTACCGAACACATCGTCTAAAAGCAACGGAAATGCATCATTTTCATATAAAAGATCGGCCGATGCAAGACGCAGTGCAAAGTATAATTGTTCTACCGTGGCATTGCTTAAATACTTCATATCGATATGATCAAATCCATCATAAACCATCATCGAAAGATTCTCATCCATGACTGCCTGCGTATATTTTCCATTCGTCATATCACAAAAAATCTCTGAGATCTTCTCATTTAGTTCCTGTCCAAAAGTCTTTTGTACCTGGCTTGCAGCTTCCTTGATCGCTTTCATTGCAAGTTCTATCTCGTGAATCTCAAGTTCTTTCTTCCTTTTCTGCCCCAGCAAAATCTCGTATTCCTGCTTTTTCTTATCTGCCTCTTCCTTTTGCTGCATAAGCTGTGCTTTCTCGATCTCTATGATCTCTAAGCGATGTCTTAGTTCTATTTTGCGAATTCGTTCTTCATCTTCCCCACCAAATAACTTTCGAAACCACAGCAAAATCTTCTGAAGCAGCGTCAACTTTCTCTTTTGTCTTAAACGTTTCCGAATCTCTCTCTCTTCCTGTTCATATTCATTCAACGCTTGTGCATCATACTGCCATGACCCCTGCTGTCTTCGCAAATTGTCAATCTGTGCAAAAACAGGATCTTTTCGCATTTGTCTTCGTCTGGCTTTCAAATGATCGGTCGCTTTTCGAAGGTCGATCGCGGCATCCTTGCTGCTTCGCAGATTCGCCATGGAATTTTGCAAAACTTCCTTCATCTCTCTGCCTGTACGAATCTCTGCCTGTGTCATCGAAACCGTATTCTCAAATGCCTGTTGATCGGATTCGAATAAGTATTCCTTCCCCTTAAGTTCCTCCATCGTATCTGCATCAAATATGCGATACTCTGTCTGCCCTTGCGCGAAGTTTCGCATGATCTTATATCTGATCCCGTCCTTTTCAAAGACCATGGAGCCACCGTAAATGCCGCCATTTACTGGCTGATATCTGGTGAAATCATCATATCTTGCAGCAAGTCCTCTTGATTTCTCCAGCCCAAACAGCATTGCGATCATAAACTTACGAAGTGTTGTCTTGCCAGATTCATTCTTGCCATAGAAAACTTCTAACTTCCCAGATGTCTGGCAATGATATTTATGAAATTTTCCAAATCCATCAATATTGATCTCCTCAATCTTCATCTTTTACTTCTCCCTGGCATATGTTAAAGCTTCCATCGCATAACGCAAAGCCTCTGGTTCATCTTTTAAAATATCTGCGACCTTCTGGATGATAAAATCATCTTCCTCTGATAGCTGTTCGTATTCCCATTGATCCCTCGTTTCATAAGTGATATCTGTGACCATATATTGGCTCGTGATCTCATAAAAGTCCAGATGGATCTGTGGATCAATACTTCCTGTCAGTACAATCTCATATATATTCTCTCTTCCACGATATGAAAGTTCCGTTTCCACCCGATCTACGATCTCTAACGCTGACATCTCATCGGATATCATGACTTCCACTTGTGTATACATTCTTTTTGCAAAGGGAACGAAGGTTATCTGTTTCTTTTCTTCGCTAATCTCCCCTTCGATCAGCCCATGATATCCCGTCTCTGTGTGATCCAATGGTTCCAGCGATCCTGCATATGCCATCAGATCTTCGAAAATAATCTCTGGTTTATGGATATGTCCAAAAGCGATATAGTCGAATCCAGACCATTTTAACGCTTCTCTCTGAATCGGGATATGACTTTCATCCCCTCCATGTGCCAACAGGATTGAAAAATCACTGCTTTCGCTCTCATCTGGTTTCATGCGATCATACAATGGTTTCGTGATCTGATTCTTCCAATAACTAAAGCCATAAATGGTCGTTTCAAGATCTTCAAAAGAAATATGATCTCTTTGTTTTCCATCCAGAAGATAAACTTCCGAATTCCATTTATACTGAGAAAATACATCATGCGGTTCCAGATGATCGTGATTCCCTGCGATCAAAACCGTTCTTGTATGATTCAGTCTAGACAACAGATAATCCACTTCTCTCAGTTCCTGCTGCGTTGGCGGCTGATCAAACAGATCCCCTGCAATCAATAACAGATCTGCCTGTTGCTTATTCGCATGATCAATGACTCTTTGAAATGTCTCTTTGATCTCTTGTTCTCTGATTCTTCCAAATGTCTGCTCTCTCTCTGGTCTGGCTCCCCAATGAACATCCGCAATATGAATAAATTTCAAAAAATCACCTGCTTTCTGATTATCTTCTATGATCTTATTCTGTCATCATACGATCGATATTCTTTAATAATTCTTCGATCTGTTCTCCCGTTATATGATCCATGTGCACCCCGCCTGTGCATACCACTACTTTTCCTGTTTCCCTGCATCGATTCTCAGCCAGTCTGCGACATAGAAATTCGTCTTTATGACCTGTCAGATTGATCACAGATGAAGTGACACTGATCGTTCCGTCACCACTCAGCGAAGGGCGTGGAACTGCCTGAACAACACAGCCAATATGCGGTTTCTCACCGCCGCTTAGAGTTAAAACAAAATCTTCTCCTATTGCTTTTTCACAGATCTCTATCGTAATTCCCGCAATTGTTTTGCTATATTTCACTTTGATCCTCCTTATTCTATTCCAAAGAGGACCTCACCAAAACTTCCTCTGAAATAAAACAGGCAGCCAGTTCAACACTGACTGCCCCTAAATTATGCCATGTATCTTAGCCCCATAAATTCGCTGGGTAGACACCTTCTTTGATCAATCCAGCAAATGCTTCCTGTACAGCTTCCTTATCTTCCTGATAAGTTACACCGAACCATCGATCCTGTGTCTCTAATACTTTGACGTTTGCACGTCCTTCTTTCAATAATTTATCTACGATGTTTGGTAATAAATATTCTTTCTTCAAATCTCCTTCTTCTACTTCACTTAAGAAAGTCTTGAAGTCTTCTGCAAGGAACTCTAAAAATTCTGGATATGCAGCCCACATATTCATAGAAACCTTATCCTCTGGACTGATCCACTCCTGAACATCTGGAAGATCACACTTGATCTTACCATCTTCCCCCATCATAATTCCTGTTGTCTCATGAACCTGGCTTAATAATCCATTCTCATCTACAACACTAACTCCTCGTGTGACAGTTCCATTGTCACTTAATGTATTCTTCAGGATAAATCCTGCCATTCCCATTGTGAATTCTCTTCCAAGATCTTCTCCAGATACTAAGAAATCATGAAGCTTCACAAAAGCTTCCTTTCCATAGTAATCATCTGCGTTGATGATCACAAATGGTTCCTTGACGACATCCTTGCAGCAAAGAACAGCCTGTCCTGTTCCCCAAGGCTTTGTACGTCCTTCTGGTACTTCAAATCCTTCTGGAAGGTCATCTAATTCCTGAAATACATATTCTACATCAATCTGATCTTTAATTCGGCTGCCGATTATCTCTTCAAATTCTTCAAAGATGTCCTTACGGATAATAAATACAACCTTATTAAATCCAGCTTCTTTCGCATCACGAATTGAATAATCCATAATGATCTCTCCATTCGGTCCCATCTTCGCAAGCTGTTTGATTCCTGCACCGTATCTTGATCCGATTCCGGCTGCCATAATTATTAATGTAGTATCCATAAATCTCCCCTTCAGTCATCTGACCTGTTTTGTTACCTGTATACTTGTTATATCCTGTGTAAAACATTTCATATATTTGTCCTCACATATACCTTTCATTATAAATATTATTCTCTATAATGTCAATATCTTCTGGCTATCCTTTCCTTAAATACTTCCTTATTTTACTATATTTTCATATGGACATTTTTGTTATTTGTATTATAATCTTTGTTATAAAGATTTTTTTCTTTATTTTAAATATTTTTTGTTGTTTTTTAACATTTTCACGAAAGGAAAGCATTATGAAAAAAGAAATCTCCTTAAAAGGAAAAACTGCCATCGTCACTGGAGGAGCTACTGGGATCGGGTTCGCCATTGCAAATGAACTTCTGGATGCGGATGCTAACGTTATTATTCTTGGACGTCGAGAAGAAAAATTAAAAGAAGCCGCCAAAAAACTTGGGGAACATTGCTCTTATTACGTATTCGACGTCACAGATACCGCACACTATGACGAACTCATTTCCAAAATCGAAGAAACCACACCTATCGACATTCTGGTTAACAATGCTGGGATCAATAACAAAAAAGATTATTTTGACTTTACTGAAGAAGAATTAGATACCATCATCGCCACTCAGGCTAAAGCGCCATTTTTATTCTCACAGGCTGTTGCTGCGAATATGAAGAAACGAAAATCCGGCTGCATTCTCTTTATCTCTTCCCTTGCTTCAATCCTCGGAATGCATGATATTCAGGCCTATACTTTATGTAAAAGCGGCGTAAAAGGTCTTACAAGAAGCCTTTCCCGCGATCTTGGTCCATATGGCATCCGTGTCAACAGCTTAAATCCTGGATTCGTATACACAGATATGCTCGCAAAAACAAACTTAAAAACACCAGAACGATTAGAAGAAATCCAAAACCGCACACCTCTTCGTGGTTTCGCAAAAGAAAAAGACCTTGGAATGGCAGCTGCTTTCCTTTGCTCTGATGCCGCACGATTCATTAGTGGAATCGACCTTGTTGTAGATGGCGGAATCAGCAGTTCTTTCTTATTGTAAGACCAAAAAGAGCAGGTACTCTGTTTCGTACCTGCTCTTTTATCTTATACTTAACAACTTCTTAATCTTCTTGCCTCTGGCTCTCTGGATGTCTTATCTTCTGATACCCATAAATCTTTGTAATTTAATTTTAAAAGCCCTGCGATCATTAAGCTTAACACTAAGATCATTGCAATTGTTCCTAATAAATGCATTGTTATTCTCCTCTTTATATTGTGTTGTATTATGTATTCTGTATTTATGCTTTATATTTTATCAAATTAATTTCGGAGAATCAATATGCAGCATTATTTTCTAGGAAATTACAACATTTCATTTGCATTTTCCCTATGGTGTTAGCAAAATTTTCAGTAATAACTATGTCTTTGTTATTGTTTTTGTGCAATTTGTAGTACCAATTTCTGAATGAGGCTGTTTATGTTTGGTCGTATTTAATTTCTCATTCGTCTAATCCGTTCTGCTACGGCATTCACTAGAAAATAAATAATTCCTCCTGCTAACCCGCCAATTGTATTAAAAAATAAATCTGATATTTGAAATGTTCCTAATCTTAAAAACAACTGCAACATCTCAATTGTCAGAGATGACAGAAACGCTATTTGGATACTTTTTAATATAATTTTCCCTATATACACTTTCTTACCAAATATTTTTTCTTCAAAATTCCAAAACATTAATACTATATACGGCATAAGCAGGAAAAAATTTTCTATACACTCTGATGTTAAAATGCGCTGGCCTGTCACTGTATTATATCTGTATATTCCCCATACTCCCCACACATCACATAATGGATTCATCCACATATCTCGGTTGATCAACGTCTTAAATAATACCATTGTAATATAGAAAAACAATATATATTTTTTACGAAATTCTCTGTCTCTTTTAAAATGAACGATCCATGTCCGGATAGCTGCTTTCCATCCCTTGCCTGCTCCTTCTGGACATTTTACATACAAATAAAAGAACATTGTCATTATTGATAACAAAATTGCAAACCAAAACGGCTGATAGATTGATGTTAGAATATCTATTGTGATTTTTCCTATGATAGTCTTCATTCTTGTGCCTTCTCCTGTTCTATATGTTAAATGCGTATTTTGTTTGGAATATTTTTAATAATTGTGTTTAATGCTTCAATTTATTTTATAGACTGATTTCTTAATGTCCCTAGGGCCTTATGAAACCTGCTCAACTAGATCTTAAAAATTTCTTGCATTAAAAAACACCCAAACATTATTAAAACGTCTAGGTGTTTTTCAACCGCAATCAATACGGTTCTCTCTGTAAAAATATAATATCACATAGCGTTAAATATTACAACAAAAAGCTAAAATTTTTTACTATTTATAATTTATCAAATTTATTATACTCTATCTCGCTCTTTGGAAGATCCACTAATAAATCTATATCTTCCATATCAATAATTCCCATTTGTACTCGAATATATTCAAATGCTCTTTCATCTATTTTACTTTTTAAATCATATAATAATGCCTTTAGTTCTGATACAAATTGTTGAAACTCTCTATGTGGTAAATAATATTTAAAATACACAAATAAATCAAATAACTTTTGTTCTCGATGTCTCGTATACGCAGGTCTAAGCATACGTAAATATGGTTCTAAAATTCTACTCGAATTTCCTCTAAATCTATTCCCATTGGAGCGTGTCAAACAATAAATTCTCTCGTTATGTGCACATGAATTTCTAACCTTTCTCATCCAATGCAAACTTCCTATCAAAAGTTTAACATTTGGATATCCATTTTCATCCATCATATTATACAATTTACATATTGCATGTGGTACTTGGATTTTACTATAATGTAAAACATCAATAAATGTAGAAAAATTAACCACCTTTATCATAATCCATGTTGGAATTCTTTTATGAGTATCCATATAAAATTTAACATAGTCAAGCTTGCTACGACTTAGTTCACTATAAGCTTTTGAAATTGTTCCCATCTTATTTTGCAAAGTATATCTTTCATCATATGCCGATGTATCATACCACGAAATCATCCCATCATTATTACATTCATCAAATTTATATCCTGTCAACGCCCGAACTTCTTCTTCTATTTTTGTAATATATTTAAGCAAAAATGATCTTAAATCTTCATCAAATAACTTAACACAATAAATTTGATCTATACTAGTATCAGGAATATAAATATGTTCTCCATTTTCATTTACAGAACTGACAAACGGATTCTTATACCCATTTATGATATTAAAATATCCAGATCTTACTAGTATACTCTTATTCGGGGTCTTAGCGCATACAATATTCTTCTTTGAACGTAATAATTTCATTTGTTGATTATATGTAAGAAATTTTTTATCTTGAGAATTCTGTTCTGACATTGCTACTCCTTTAATCCATAAAATAATAAATATTATACACCGTATATTACTAAATATCTATCATTTTTCCTCAATCATCACCTAAATTCTAAAAATAACATTTCAATAACGTACTCATGTATACGTTAAATTTGTATTTTGTTTGGAATATTTTTAATAATTGTGTTTAATATTACAATTTATTTTATAGACTGATTTCTTAATATCCTTGGGAACTTAATATTTCCGGATCAGTTCATGACCGATCTCGACCATCTTTGTTCCGCAGATACTGCATGTTTTCTGTTCTTCTGTCAGAGTGTCAACGAATTCCTGACGGACAGGTATATCACGGAACTGTTCGTTAAAATCCGGTTTCTTTTTCCGCTTTCTTTCATGGGCTTTGATCTCAATATATTCCGGTTCGATCTCTTTTGCCGGTTCTTCCTCCATAAGTTCATCAAACAGACTCATCTGCCCCGGAAGATCCTCTTTCCTTCTTTTTTCACTGGAAGCTCCAAACAGCTTTGCTTTCAGATATGAGATTTCTGCCTGCAGGTTGGAAATGATCTGATCCTTCTTTTCATCGTATGCATGATGTTCTTCGATCGTTTTTCGAAGATCTTTGATATTTGTTTAAATCGCTTACGATTCTCATATGATAGTTGCACTATCAATGTTTTCTAAAATCTCTTCTTCTAACAATGACAATTTTTCAAATATAACTCCATATAATTTATTGTATTTAATATCCTTCATATATTTTTCTATATCCTTTATATACAATATAATATTATCATATTCATAATCTAAAACCTCTAATGCAATTTCTTGTTCCAAAGTAAATGAAAAATCTTCTCTTACATCATAATTTTCTTTTATCGGACACCATACATCATAATAAAAATCTCCATATGAACATCTCATGTCCGCCCAAAATATAGTACTATCATCAGACGATTCCTCTCTTATAAATAAAACTTCTTCTACTTGTCCATACCAATTTATCTTATTATGTCGTAGCAAAGCTTTTTTTATCTCTTCTCTAAAAGATTTTTTTACTGATATATTGCAATTATCACAAAAATTTCGTTTATAAATTGAAGAATCTTTAATCAACTTAAGATATTGTTGTTCAAAATGTTTGAAAATATATTCAATATCTGCATGCAATGTATTTTCATATTTAACAATTCGATTATTTAATTCGTTTAACATATTTCTAGTTTTTTTATAAAAATAAATTCTCTTATCTGCTTGCAAATATTTTAGGACTTCATCCAATTCATCTTGACAACTATCACTTCCTCGAAAACTAATGTAACTATCATCAATTTTAGTTAACTCTGTTATTTTTTTTTGTAAATTTTGAATAGCAATAGCTAATGGTATCCAATAATCATCTCTTGCTTCAATTCGTGAATTTATTTTAATTTCATTTTTCTTACTTGAAGTTGTAACTATGTATGTAATATATGCACCTAACAATGTTGAAAATAAAGGAATTAGCTTATCTAAAATTTTAATCAATTTATCCATATGATTATTTCTTATACTCCTATTTAGCATTCTTTTTATTTCTTTTAATGACTCTGGTTGACCACATTAGTACCAGACATCTATATTTTTTCAAGGCACCTAGATTGCCCCTATGATTGACCACTAAAATTAACAAACGGAATATCAAAGGTCTCAAATTCTGAAGATGACGTTATTTGTGCTACTGTTGGACGCAAATAAGATAATAATAACGCTGGTGCATTCTGTCTCAGCAACTGGTCTACCATCTTTTCCTCCATATCTTCACACCACTTAAATTCTGCACTCTCTGTTATATTTAAATAAAATGGAAAATCATCATTATTCTTTTCTCCTAAATTCACTGTTAATGAAACACTAGCTTCAGTACTACTAACCACTGATTTCTTTACCGAAACTGTCATATTCATATTCATATCTATAGATTTTGTTGTATCTTTTTCAAAATTTTCATTTACCACATATTCTACAGACTTTAATATTGGTTTTATAAATTGAAATTTGCTTTCCATAAATAACCTCTCTATGCTGCTACATTTAATATCTCTTTTGTGTCATAAGAGTTGACTTCTCTAGATTCTTTTTTTTCAATATTTATACTATGATTATATTCATTTGGGTTATCATTGTATTCATCTTGATTATTACAATATTCATTATTTTTTACTTTTACTTCTATCTTAACAGTAATCTGCAATTTTTTCTCATTATTTTCATTCAAGAAATCCAAGTCTATATCTTCTATTTCTGTTTTAAATCCTTCTGATGTATTAACAATGATACTTTCTTCCATTTCCTTTAATCTTTTTTTAGTTTCATTTAATTCTTCTTGTGTTGGTCTAAAAAATGATCTTACAAATTTTTCTGAATCTTTTCCATTTAAACATAATGTTCCTACTTTTTTAATCATTGTTACACCTCTCTTCATTATTCATAAACACTTTGAAGATATTCCTCTAACTCTTCAATATTGATTATACAATCTATATACATAGCTACATTGTACCCTTCTTGTCCATCAAAATCTTCTAACATTTTTTTAAATCCAATAGACTCATACCATTGTTCCAACTCTTGTCTTGCATCAATTGTAATTACTCTAATAGGTAATTCTTTTGCCAAAGCTCGAATATGTTGTATCATCATTTTAAGTGCTGTCGTACCTAATTTTTTTCCTTGCCATTTTTGATCTATTGCCAAAAAATTAATATGTACTGAAGTCACTGTATCATTTTTTACCCCTGGATCTGTATCTGCAATATCTTCTGGAAAAGAATATAGCATAATATCACGAAGCAAAATTTGTATATATCCTATTAAATACTTCTCATAATAAATACTGTAAGTGTATGCATGTTGTGTAATAAATGGATAATAGGATTCTTTTATCATGTTATTGATACTCTCTACTCCACAATCAAATTCCTGTTCTTTAACATCTCTCATTATTCTCTTAAATTCTAGTGTTCCCATATACTCCTCTTAAAAACGTAAAATAGTATAAATATCTTATGATTTCTTTAAGTATATCACATTATTTATCAACTCATCAATTTTTTCAAATAGCTTAAATAATCCTGCAATTCATAATCATACGGATTTATAAATAATCCATATTGGATTTTCCCTTTCAAATGACTCAGATAATTCTTCTTCTCTATACCACAATATTGCATATGAGATTCTAATCCAAATTTTCTTATATAATATATTTCCTGACGAATCTTCCTTCTTACTGATTTTGGTAGCTGCATTTTTTCATTTACAACAATTCCTGTTACTTCTTGACGTTGACTCTTTTTTCTTGTTCTCGTTTTTTCTTCATTTAGTTTTAATCCTAATTCATATAATCTATTTTTCACAAAGGATATTATCTGTCCAGGGTTAAAATCACCTGAAAACGTCATATCATCTGCATATCTTGTATAACGAATTTTCTTTTCATTTGTAAATTTTCCAACTTCATCATCAAATTTTTTAAGAATTATATTTGAGATTATAGGACTTGTTGGTGCACCTTGAGGTAAACATCCATTCAAACAACATAGATTTGTAAGCATAACTACTATATCTTCTTGATATCCCAAACTTGAAAATACTTTATAAACCTTATCAGATGTAATACTATCAAAAAATTCCTTTACATCTAATGATAATAATATTTCTTGTCTCTTATGAAATCTTGCATTTTCTTTAATTGACTTTTTTTTAACGTAAGCCTTAGCATAAACACTAATCTCTATCTTTGTCAGTATATTATCTAAAATCCACCTTTGTATTTCTTTTAAACTTGGTAATGGTTCTGATATTTTTCTAGTGCCCCCATTTTTTTTAGGAATTTCATAATTTCTATAGAAAAGTGATGGTGAATTACTTGCTGCAAAAACATACTCATTCTTATATCCTAACAATAAACACAAATGTTCTTGAGTATAAATTATAGGTAAATTTTTGTTATATAAAATTTTTGCATATTGTAACCATTTATCACAATATGCATCATTATATCCACTAAGTTTAGCTTGCTTACTGAATTCTCTATAATAATCTTCCCAATTCACTTTTCTCTCCTTTATTTATCTTGGAACTGCTACAAAATTGTATCTGTCATATAACTGCGTCAAATGAGCCGCCTCATTTGACGCAGTTATATGATGAGAGAATTCCCTGAATTCTCGATTAAGTAAGAAGGAGCTTGCTTTTACTCCCGTAAAAGCAAGATGCTTCTTACACAGGCTTGAAAATAAGTTCTTCTCAGATTGACAGACTCGTCAACCCTGCACTATAACGTGCCTAAGTCTAGCAGCTCCAAGATATTTTCTATTATATCAAGGTAAGTAAATTTCTTCAAGTAACATTGGTTTAATCTTGAATTGCTCAAGTTTACCAATATCTTTATTTTCATATTTCATTTCTAATTTATATAATTGTTCTTTTCCATTTCTTGTAAGAAATTTATTACTATCTTCATCCTTATATATATATTTCAATTTTTCTAACTCTGAATACCATGTAGCAATATTAGAATAAGAATACCCTATCTTTAACATTGTTCCTATCGTTTCATTTCTATTAATTAAATCTAATAATTTATATAATACAAATTCGGTCATACTTTACTCATCTACTCCTACATTATTCCGTCTAGGAAATGGTGCCATCATAAACTTTCCATCTCTTTTTCCTTCATACCAATAAAATGGAAATGTATTATTAGGTGTTTTTATCATTGTTACTAATCCCTCTGATTTTTTATATCCTAAATATAAGCTTTTATTTTTTACTTTAAGTTTTTTGCTTATTCCCTCCATCTGTTGAATTTTCTTTTCTGCATCTTCCTTGTTATAATTATCTGTAATTGCTTTATTTCTTATTATTGCACTATAGAGATCAACTCCATATTTTTCTATTGCCTCTTTACCAGATTTCTGCACCACCAATGTTATCGATTTAATAATTTCCTTTTTTATACCTTTTTCTTCTATCAAGTTTATACATCCTAGTAAAGTATCTCCAGATCCAACATAATCATCAATAAGTATCAAACATTCTATTTCTTCCTTATATTTTTCTATTGCTTCAAACGTTTCTACTATTCTAACTCTTTTATCGTGAAATTCCTCAAATCTCCGCATAAAAGTTGCTTGAAACAAATAGCACATCAAATTCCCACTTTTTGTTTTTCCAGGATAATTTTTATCTTGCACAGGAAACATATGTATTGTTTTAATTTTTTTGATCAATTCCTTATTTTTATCTAAAAACATTCTAAATACATCTATCATATATTTTTCATATTCATCAATACCAACTAACAAATAATTATTTGTTAATTCTAGTATTAACTCTCGATCTGAATCATTATCTAATTCTTCTAATCTTTTGCAAAACATATCAAATAATGAATATTCTCCACCATTACTTTTTTCGATACGCCAATTATGTTTGTTAAAAATTTCTATTAATTCAATAATAAACTTATCTGCCAATACTTTATTATTAACAAGCACATTTTTCACCTTCGTTAATTTATTTTTATAAGAAATCTATAAGATTTCCCTTAGATTTCGTAAAATCTGTGAGGACTTAAGCTATACTATATTATCTTAACCAATTCCAATAAATTTACTTATAATATTCACAATAATTCCCAGAAACACTGTACCAAAAACTGTCACGCACAAAAAGTTCCTCATTTTTGAATACTTGTTCTCTATATTTTCATTCTGACCAACTCTAAATTCTACACATGGAAACAAATTTCTTTTTATTTTGCAAAATTGAGGTAATGCAAATAAAATAATATCAGCTATCCACACAAATAAAATAATTCTTTGAACTATAATCGAAAAATTAATATGACTTTTACCTGTATAAATATACAGCATACTAACTATTAACGTAGATAATATTGGTGTGATAGGAAGTATTGACAATATCCAATATTGAACTCTAAAATTTTTTAAACAATTTTCTATTTTATTTTTCACAAAAAAATACTCATCCGCCTTCTCAAAATAATAATCTACATAAACTTTTGCACTTCTTTTATTACTAAAAACTAACATAACTCTATTTTCTTTTGATGCTGCTCGTAATTCTAATTTTATAATTCGATCTTGGACTTTTGAAAAATAATTTTGACATTCTCTTGTACTTTCAAAACTATAAACTGTACCATTACTACATTCTACAGAAATTGTTATTCTATAATTTACAAAAATATTTTCCAAACTTGATAACAAATTCTCATCTACTCTATAGCCTATCAAATAATATTGGATCGAACTTGCTTCTTCTTTCATATTATTTTATTCCACCATTTCCACTTAAAATCAATGACTTCATAAGATTTATGGACACTTAACTCCTCACATATCCTTCACATTTTTAAATACAAAGCCACCTTTTCTATATTACTATCCACCTCTCCATATAATCAAGTGTTTTTTTTCAATAAATTCAATACTTTTTGATACCTGTCATTGAATAGAACTAAGGTTATGGGTAAACGGTAAATCAGTGTTACCGATAAATTTTTGATCACTGGATTTTTATCCAGTGATCTTATTTTTTACATTCTGTTGGCAGGTGTTCTGACCATGGTAATAGTTCTTCTAAAAAATCTAGATTTCTATCTTCCATGTGTTTTGGAATCTCTATCAGCAGATATTTTAAATATTCATATGGTTTTAACTGGTTCGCTTTGGCTGTCTCTGTAATACTGTAGATCATTGCACTTGCTTTGGCCCCATTCACTGTATCTATCACATGCCAGTTATTCCGCCCAACACAAAAGCTCCGAATAGCAATCTCTGCATTATTATTATCGAGAGGTACTAATGGATCATCCAAAAACGCTCTGAGATATCTTTCCTGATTCAGACTGTACTGCATTGCGTTATATAAAGCACTCCCAGTTCCTACAGATCCTATATTTGATCTTACCCACGAAAAGAAAGCATCGACCAATGGTGATACCTGTTCTTTCCTCCGTTTTTTTCGCTGCTCTGGTTCATACCCGTCCAGGCTGTTATCAGTATGATAGATCGCTCCGATCTGGGCAACTGCAGCTTCTGCAAGACTTCCTTTTGATGCTTTTTTCCCTAATGCTTTACAGATCTGGACATATTTCCGCCTTGCATGAGTCCAGCAGCCTGCAACTGTGATGTGTGCATTTTCCCTCGCAATCTTATGATATGCTTCAAACCCATCACAGACGATCGTTCCTTCATATCCTTTCAAAAACTCCGCCGGATGGCTTGAATTTCTGGTTTTCTGATATTCATACAGGATCACTGGCTGTTGTCCATCTTTTGTACCAGTACGATAAACCCACATATAACTGTTGCACATCGTATCCCTGCCGTCTCTCTTGACTTTGACTGGTGTTTCATCCGCATGGATCACAGGGCCTTGATAGATCTGCTGATGCATCCGGTCATATAATAAAGATAAATAGCGTTCACTGCTTTTGATCACCCAGCTGGACATTGTCTGTCTTGAAATATGAATATCATTCTTTTTAAATTCCTGTTCCAGACGATACAAAGGCATCGCATTCACATATTTAAAGTTCAGGACTGCCGCTAACAGAGATGGCGTTACGATACTGTTTTTTAAGATTTCAGAAGGTCGTTCTGCACTTATGATCTTATCTTCATTTTTTGCACTATAATAAGCGACATGATGCTCGATCACTTCGAAAGTTGCTGGATGAAAATCCAGTTTTTTATAAATCCTGTCTGGAAGTCTCCGATATCCATTTGGGAACAGCTCAGAAAGCTGTTTTTCAGAAAGTTCATGATATTCTTCCCGGACTGGAAGTCCTGACAGATCTTCATCACGTTTTCCTTTCGGTCTTTTTTTACGTTTATATGCAGGAATGACTTTTTCGATCAATGGTTCTTCTGCACAGTCTGTTTCTATCGTAACTTCAGCTTCGTTAAAACACAGAGTCAACTGATCATAGTCAAATTTCTCCGTTTTCTGAGCAAAACGATCTGTTCGTGACATGGTAAGCTGTTCATAGATCAGGTCAAACTTTCGGTTCAGTTCTTCTAACTGTGTTGTCTGTTTTTGCAGCTGTTCCTGTTGAGAAAGAAACAGTTCGATGATCTGTTTCTTTGTAAATCTGTTTAATTGTCCCTCGTTAAATATGATCTCTTTCATAAGACCACACTATCATAGAACATAAACGCATGTAAAGAGATATGAGACAACTTTTTAAATCCGTGGATAAAGTCATTTTGACAGGAATACTTTATCCACAGAATGTTCAGATGAAACGTGGATGATCTATTTTCTGAATACATTTTTTAGGCTTGATCGTCAGAACTTCCATTAGCCATCGAAACTGCTGGGATGTAAGCTTACATACTTCTTCCTGACTTCTGGGCCATTGGAATTTACTAGCTTTTTGTTCTAACCGTTTATAACAGAGTAAAAATCCATCACCTTCCCATATAAGTGCCTTGATCCGGTCTGTTTTACGTCCACAGAACATAAACAGAGTTCCAGGCTGAAAAGGATCCATCCCATAGGTTTGAGAAATGATGTTTGAAAGAGAATCGATTCCTTTTCTTAGATCTGTATAACCACACACAATATAAACAGCTTGAAGATCTTTTGCATCATTCAGCATTTTTCAGGTTCCTCAGCACACGGAAAAGAAGTTGTTCGTCCGTATTTTCATAGATACGAATGCGAAGATCATCCTGAAAGATATCAAGGAAAGAATCTGTGGTTTGAAGTTTTGATGGATTTTTTTGTACACCCTGATCTTCATGAAACAGTTCTTTGGGTACGATTGCTAGATTTTCCTGAAGTTTTTCTTCAGATACTTGATCGAGATAAGCTTCTTTTACCTTTCTGACTCTGTAATAATATCCATCTGCAGAAATCCCATAATTCTCTTTACATCATTCATCCAGAGGGATCTGTTGAGGTCGTCCTTTGGATTCCTGCATCATATGAAACCATTCCTGCAATTGAACCTGTTGCGTGACTAAAGTTGTTTTTGACATAAACTATATCGCCTCCTAAAAAATCAAGAATGTTAAGACTCAAACTTTTTTGCAAGTCAAAAAAGTTAAGGCTTAACATTTTTGACCCCTGTTTAAAATCTTGAGTTAATTATCTCAGATTACTTTAGGATTTTGTAGAGAACACTGATTTACCGTTTACTTTGTATCTGTTTTCTCAATCTCTGCAAGATCTTAAGTTTCTTACTCTAATTATCCATTTCCTTTAGAATCTTAACCGTGTGCATTAATCCCTCTTCAACTGTAAATGTATCTTTATATCCTAATTCCTTAACTTTGCTATTATCAAGAGATGCATTATTCATAGGATTAAACGATTTCTTTTCTTCTTCTGTTGGTTCTGCTATTGATAATTCTACATTTCCCGCTTTGGCAAATATCTGACTCATCTTTCTTATTGTTGTTATTTCATCATGTCCTACATTATAAGCCTGCCCACTTTTACCTTTCAAAAGAACTTCCAAAATTTGTGCCGCGCAGTCCAATGAATAACAATATGATCTATTTTGTAAACCAGAACTTTTCATTACCAATTTTTCTCCATTTGCAGCTTTCAACGCAAAATCTGAAGAAATTCGTTTATCTGTTTTCTTTGCTGATGGTCCATATATATGCCCTGGTCTAACAATTAACGTATCAACGTTATATTCTGAATAATACGTTTTACATAACATTTCTGATGCTTTTTTTGCAACTGCATATGAAGATCTAATATTGTCAATATCTATTTGTCCGTACATATCTTCTTTAAAAGATTCTTCCGTGTTCTTTTTTCCATAAACCTCACTAGATGATATATACAATAGTCTTTCAATATTATTCTTCTTAGCAAATTCTAATAAAAATTGTAGTCCTTGAAAATTAGATAAAATTGTTTCAACTGGCTTCGCTGTATACAATTCTGGACTAGCTAAACCTGCACCATGTATAATATAATCTGGTAATATATCTAATGATTGATTTTTTAAAGCATCATATTGAATAAAAATAACTTTTTCTATCCCACCAAATCTATTTTTAAACTGCTTTTCATCTCTTGCTCCAATATATATATTACCTGTTTTTCCATAAATCAAAAGTACATCTACTATTGCTGAGCAAATTAATCCTAATCCTCCAGTAATAAAAATTGATTTTTCCTTAAGCAAATCCAAATCTATATTTTTTACTACTTTTTTCAAATCATTTTTATAGATGCTTGATTCCAACAATTTCATACAATCCTCATTTCTTAATCCATTCATCATTTTTTGCATTTAATAATGCCTTGAAAATTTCAATATCTTCAATTGTAGTTATCTTTATATTCTTTTCAGACCCTTTAGAAAAATAAGTTGTATATCCATATCTTTGCATCAATGAACAAGAGGCTGCCATATTAGTCACACCGTCTTTTATTGCCTTATTATGAACACCCCATAATTCATTGAATTTATATGCGTGCGGTGTCTGTGTTCTCCAAAGTTCATCTCTATTAAGTGCTGCATCAGATTCCATACCATCTTTAGAAACAAATACAACCTCCGTCGTCGGAATAACTGTAACAGCAGAACCATATTGTTTCTGTTTAACTAAATTATCTGTTATGACATCTTGAGATAACATTGGTCTATTACCATCATGAACTATTACCACTACGTCTTCTGTATTCTCTAAATCTTCTTTAATCGCTCTCAATCCATTATAAATTGATTCCTGACCTGTTGACCCACCAGTAACAATTCTCTTTAATTTTGTAATATTAAACTGTTTTGCATATGCTTCAAGTACAGTTTCCCAACCTTCTAAACAAGATATATAAATTTCATCAATACTTGGATGCTGTTGAAATGCTTCTAATGTATATATAATAATAGGTTTATTTTCAACTGTTAAAAACTGCTTTGGTAAGTCTTGATGAGTTCTTGTACCAATTCCCCCTGCTGTCAAAATTGCAATATTCATATCATTCTCCTTTATATTTTATTATTTATACTTTCCAAAATCTACGAAACTTAAACTATGCGTTCTTCTTTCATTCTCTGGTGGTAATTTCATATAGTCTCCAAAAACTTGTTTTAAATATCGATCATATTCTTTTATTACCATAAAATTTATTTTTTCAAATGTCAATTCTATATACTCATCAAAAAAACTACTCGGAACAATTTCCTTGTCATATCCATAATACCCTGCAATACTTGTATAATATTTTGTATTATTTCGTGAATATTTTGTCATATTTTTTTCACAAGTTTTTACTAAATAGCTATGTGAAAAAAATCTAGCTACCACATTTATAAAGCCATATATTATTTTTTTTAAAAATGTATCTCTTTTTCTAAATACACCATCCTTTTCCTGTAACATCCTTATACAAATATATGTAATCCATTTTTGCTTTTTTCTCTCATATTTAAAATCTGAAATTCTATCAAACGGAAATATATCAACAAAAATACCTTTCGGAAATTTCGTTTTTTCTTTTCCATGTTCAATTGCTACTGTATTTCTTAATAATATTTTTGTAAATCCATCTCCATAACCATCATTATTATTCCAATTTAATAGCTCAAATTCATCACCTAAATCTGTTTCACATGCATCAATAAACCTATCATAATTTTCTCTAGTCATTACAATATCTAAATCATCATCCCATGGTATAAAACCATGATGCCTAACAGCCCCTATTAAAGTTCCTCCAATTAAAGTATATTCTATATTATTTTTATCACATATTCTTTTTACTTCTTTTGCAACGATTAATATAATGCTTTGAAGTTTTTTTATATTATACTCCATAATTAATTCTCCAATCACTCTACTTCTATCACTCTTTAATATGAAAATTCATAGTTTCCTATTTTCTACTTACTTATATAATTAAATATTGACCTTAAAATTATACGATTTTTAATCTTATATATCTCTGTAATTAATTACTGCTACAAACATCTTACTTTTACAATTAAATTAACAAATAACACTCAATCTGAAATTTTTTATATCCGTAATCAAACATTTATTTTTAATATGTTATACTTATTATCTTTCATTTTTTTCCAAAAAACATTTAATATTACAGGGAGTAAAACACCTACTATTGAATATATAATCCACCAACAACCCGTTTTATATAAAACAGGAAATGCTGCCACTAAGCACTTAGATTTTCCATCAATCATAATTCCAAAATAATTAACTACTTTAAAACATAAAAAGTGCAAAATCACAATAGCTAATGAATTTTGCCCAATGCTAATTAATATTTTTTTCACTAATTTCCATTGCTTCACATAAGAAGAAATTCCATATAGAAATATCCATCCAGATAAAGATGTTACTAACAAAAATACTGGATTACCATATTGATTATTATTTAATGCTATCGATCCTTTAATATTGCACATTAATAAAATCATAACTGCTATTAATATTGCTAATAAATAATTTTTTTTCTGATATATGTATATATTATTTCGTATAAGCACTCCTAAAAAGAATAATATGTAATAAGAAAAAACTTTATCCAATCCTCCACATTCAAATTTGTTCATTGAAAAAAAATAACCAATTGTTAAAAAAACAATCGAACATATTCCCTGAAGAGTTTTTATATTTTTTTCTCCAATAATTTTTATTATTATATAATTTATAATACAATATAATACTGAAATTTCCATTAAAGTTGCAATAAACCAAAATGCTGATCCCATTTGAGTACTTCCATGAAGGAAAAATGATTTAAAAATATTCTTTATTATTTCTTTAATTGACCATCTTTGTATTAAATGATTTCCTAAAGTTTCTTTTAGTAAGATGGTATTATTTGTATATATATTAAATTTCAAAAATAAATTATGACTAATTGAAAATATGCTTGTCCATGCTACATATGGATACCATAAACTTTTAAACTTTCTTTTTATAAAATTACCTGTATTTTTAATGTTTATCGAGTTTTCTATTTTAAAACAATATCCTGATGCAATAAAAAATATGGCCATATGAAATAAATATATAAAATGAGTAAACGGGGCGTAACAGTGTCCACAAACCATTAATATTATACCTATTCCTTTTATAATATCTATAGAATCGTCTCTCTTAAGCATGTTATTTTATATGACAATAAATATTTATTATCATATATACCTCCCTAATTTCTTTTCCCTATATATTATCATTTTTATTCTTTATCAAAACTAAATAAAAATCTCCTAAATATTGTTTAAACCGATCATAACAATTCATATATCTAATTAATTTAAACCAATAGAAAATATTTTTTGTATCATAAAATCTAGCTCTCATATTCAACCACTGATCACTTGTTTTTAAAATATCTTTTTTGGCTGTGCCATCTATGTTTTCATTTTCTATAAAGCTTTCCAAACTTTCAATAACTCGTTTTGCATATTCAATCCACTTTCTTTTCTGCATTTTTGTCTTTGATTGCACACTCTCCACTGTAAAAGCACTATCTTCGTGTTTTCTCCATTTAATTAAACATTTACTATATGTATATAATGAATCTGAAAACATTGCCATTCTCCACAATAAAGCATCATGTGGAAAATCTTCTTGCCAGTATTTTTTACTTAATTCCGCTATTTGTCTTCTTACACAATACGTACATCCCGGATAAGGAGTATTAAATATATTTTGAACCATATCTTGTTTAAATAATTCATGTTTTCTTTTTGATGGTCCTATAATGGTTTTTCCTGAATCATAAAAAGCTTCATAATTACTTGTTAGAACATTAATTTCTGGATGTTCAACCATAATAGCTTCCATTAATTGAAGCTTATCTGGCATCCATATGTCATCTTGATCACACGGAAATATTAAATCTCCATTACTACGCCAAATGCCTTCCATAAAATTTCTTTTCCACCCTTTATTTTCGACATTTTTTACTATTTTCCAATTATTTAGATTATATTTTTTTAAAAAATTATTTATTTTTTCTACGGTATCATCTGTTGAACAATCATCAATAATCATTACCTCATCTGCTCTACGAGTTTGATTTCTAATAGAATCTAATTGTTCAAGAATATATTTTGAACCGTTATATGTAGATATTACCACTGATAAATACATTACTTTTCTCTCCTATTTTAATTTATTTATATTCTCTATAATTTTTGATAATAAATCTAAAAAAGTATCTCGCATCAAAACTGCTAACATGACTATAGTTCCAATAATGTACATTAAAAATCCTAAAATAGATTCTACATTTATTCCCAAAAATAAAAACATAACTAACTCAAAAAAAATATATATTTCCGTCTTTATTTCTGTTTTCAAATATTTAAAATCTCTCTTTGATAAAAAGAACCAAATAATTGCCGAAAACAATGTTCCCACTGCAAAAGCCTCTTTGACATGATTAATTCTATAGCATATAACATTGAAAACAAATCCAATAACTAGAATACAAAGTAATTTTACAAAATATTTTTTCTGTTTTCTTTGTACTTTATAAAGATTTATATAAATGCTTTTAATTATTGTATAAAACATTTGTGCTGAAAAAAGCAAAAAAACAACTGCTACTGAATCTAAATATTTTTTTAAAAATACTTCTAATATAAATTTAACTGGAAATGCTGCTGCTGGAATAAGGGTTGCAAAAACAACCACATAATTAAATACTTTTCGATGAACCTTTACATCTGTTTCTCTACAAAAATAATTAAATAGTGTTGTTGTCACTGGGGTAATCGCTAAATTCAAAAAATTTTCTACACTAACAGCAAAGGAATATTGTGCAAAAGCTATAGTATTCATCAATACCTTTACAAACCATCTATCCATACTAGATAAAAAAATAGAAGACAAATTCCCTAATGTTAATAAACATCCTGTCCTAATATTATCAATTAATTCTTTTATACTGAATATCTTTCCTTTAATCAATATATGTTTTTTTCTAAAATATACTTCTAAAACAAACCAAATTATGAAAAATAAAATTACATATCCACCAATATACAATAACATTTTATCTGTCTTAATAACAAACAATAAAACTATATTTAATAAAAAAGTTGTTATCGTTGTTAAATTCATCGCTTTTCCATACAAATCAAATTCCCCAATAGCTTGGTATAAAAATTTGAAATAATTTGCCATGTTTTGTGGAAGAATTGACAATGCAAATAAGAGTAAAATTTTATCATTCAGATTTATTGCCATACCAACCACTGCTAAAGTAATAAATATCTGAAATATTCTCATTGTTGAAATATTAGTTGAAAAATTACTATCTAATTTTTTATTTAAATCTTTTCCTCCATACTTTAAATAAATTCCATCTACAAAACCAAAATGAAATAATCCCACATATGAAACATATAATTGAAATTCTTTAATTGCAGCATAACTCTCTACAGATAAATATTTAGGTAACAAAAAATTGGTTGCTAAGCTAAATATCACATTTATTATATTAGCAAGCAAAACCGCAAAAATTCCCTTTTGTAATTTTTTATCCATCAATTCACACCTCTTATGTTTATTTCTATCTCCTAAATCTAATCTTTTTAAAAATAAATAATACACAAATAAACAAAAGTAACAATTCTATTAGATATCCTATAGTTATTTTATTTATGAAAAAAGAATCTTCCATCGCCTGAAATGGAATAACATATATCAAACTAGCATATACTATTGTTTTAAATATAGTATTAATTGAGTAACCCTCATATTTTTTTACTTTTTGATAAAATTTATTCATAAACCATGATAATATCGCTGGAAACATAATTACACCAATCCAACCAACATCATTATAATATCTTCGAAAAGCTGTGTATACATTTCCTAAATAAATTCCCGTTGGAGTATATCTAAATTCTAATTGCTTCTTTAAAATTGCAGACGTCAATCCAATTTTTTTTAACCCTATAATCAATCCTGTCAAAGATTCACTAAACGGAATCGTCACGTGTTTTATTCCACTGTTTTTCACATACAAATCTAATAGCTCAATTGACCCTCCTATATACTGCGTTATATATGCTAAGAAATTCAACGATGAAACTCTTCCAACATAATCTTTCATATAATAAAATACAACCATTGCTATACAAAATACTATTAATACTTTTTTCAGCATTTTTCCACTTATATGTTTCGACCATCCTATCTGTTTATGTAAAAACATATAATATAAAAATATCATCATAACTACTAAGCCGATTATATCACTTCTATTTCCCTTATAAATTGACATTATGCTAAATATAACAACCGGAATCACATACTGTATATTTTTTCTAATTTTTCTGTTTTTGTCTGCAGCAAACATATTATTCATAAAAATATACATATATATATATCCAAATGAATACACAATCTTAGTCATCTGATTTATCACTGAATTTACAGACACTGATCCATAAGAAATTGCCTGCTTATACGCAACCATCGCTCCTAGTTTTTGCCAATATGGATCTGCATATTGTGCCAATCTAACTATTTCCTTATTGTATAGAACAATTGTAATAATACCTATTGAAATTACTATAAAATTTTTCCAAATTGGTATCTTGATTTCTTTTAATTGTTCTGATCTTATCTTTCCGCTATTTTTATCTGGATGTAAAATTCTAAATATATATCCAGATATCATAAAACTGAGTATTCCCACTATTATGATCATGATTGTCGTAACTGATAAATTAATTGCCCACTCTTTCACATTCATAAGTGCTGCTATAACAGCTAATACAAAACCTGCTATAAATAATACATCTGGTGCTAAAATATCTCTATTAGAGACAAGATAACTAATTATTAATGCTATCAGTAAAAATACCAACAAAAAAGCCATTTCTAACATTTTTATATTCTCCAAACTGTAATTTTGTCGTTTTCTCTACCCTCTCCACTGCGTTTTTTCATAAACAAATTTCAAAAAATGATATCCTCCAAAAGATAACACAGCTGCCACTCTCGTTTTTTTTCTAGCATCTTTATCTTTTATAACATTTTTGCGATATTTACAAATTTCATTCCACAAAAACTTTTTTTCCTTTATATACGAATTATCTCGTATTTGAAATAATATATTACAAATTGTACTAATATATCTACATTCTGCCGCACTTTTTAAATTCGGATACTCCCTTTTTACTTTTTTCATCATATCATTACAATGTTTTACTCCATCCATTTTCTTTATATTAAATTTAGCATTCTGAATACTATCTTTTCTTTGAAAATAATAATAATCAATATTCTTTATAACAACAATTTTTGATGACAATGTTATTGCACTATATGTCACAGGAATATCTTCATATAATTTTCCTACCGGATATCGTAATTTTTCTATAATCTGTCTTTTGTATAATTTTCCCCAAGCTGATGTTTCAATATTATCTTGATACAACATTTTTTTTAAACACATTTCAACATTCATACACTGGTATTTTTCTAATATGTTAACTGGTTTTGACGCTATATTTCTATCTTCAAACACATTTTCAAACCAACTCATTGCAATATCAGAATAATTTTTTGTTATCGCATTATATAAATTCTCAATATAAAATTTAGATACCCAATCATCACTATCCACAAAAGATATATACTCACCTTTTGATAATGGAATTGCAACATTTCTTGCATCAGATAATCCTCCATTTTTTTTATGTATAACTTTTATACGATTATCTTTATTTGCATACTGTTCACAAATCATTCCGCTTTCATCTGTCGAACCATCATCTACCAATATTATTTCTATATTTTTATAACTCTGTCCAATCAAACTTTCTACACATCTCGATATATATTTTTCCACATTATACACAGGAACAATTATACTAATTAGTGTTTTTTTCATATTTATTATCTCTCCAACCTCAATCGATAAATCTTATCATACTTCTCAGCCATAACTGCAGTATTATATCTTTCCATAACATCCTTCTTCGCATTTCCAACCATAACACTACAATCATTACTCTCTATATATTTAATCTTCTCAGCAAATTCATCTGCACTATTGCAAACAAATCCATTCTTAGCATTCTTAATAACATCTCGATTACCAATCACATTACTAACAACACACAATTTTTCCATATACATTGCTTCCAACAATGACATTGGAAGTCCTTCCCACAATGATGTCAACACAAATGCATCTGCAGAAACTGCATAAGAAAGTGCTTTCCTACGATTTACCCATCCAGTTATCTCAATATTATCAGCCGTAAGTTCTTCTCTTAACTCACCATCGCCAATCCAAACAAATCTAACATCCGGTAACTTTTTGGCTACTTCATTAAATAATTTCGGATTTTTCTGATAACAAATTCTTCCTAATGTAAATACTGTAAATTTCTTATTTTCTTCTCTAGCCACCTTTACAAGCATCTTTTGTAAGCTTTTTGTATTGATTCCGTTATCAATATATATTGCTTTTGAAGTCATCTTCTTCGTTTCTTTATGTTCTCCACGACTGCAAGAAATAGTAACACAATCACGTAATGCACAAAATCGTTCAATCATCTTAAAGATAAATCTTTTTTTCTTGTTTACGCTTTTCATTAAGAAACTATATCCATGTGGTGTATAAAACAAAGGAATTTTTCTTCCATTAAATGCCCATCTTCCCAAAGCACCTGCTTTTGAAGAATGTAAGTGAATAACATCAGGCTTTATCTTTCTGGCAATCTTTTTTATTTCAAAAAATGCCTTAAGATCTTGTGTTGATTTAACAGATCTAGTAAAATTCTTTACTTCTATTAAATGTACACTATCTTTAAAATACTCTTTATAGTTTTGTGGTGTCTGTTTTCTTGTTGCATATGCAATATAAACTTCATACTTATCTGATAATGCATTCGCTAATTCAACTATATACGTAAAAACACCACCACCCATGGCTTCCACAACATATAATATTTTTTTCTTCTCTGCCACTTATAGTCCCCTTCATTTCAATCATCAAATCATCCCAATAAATTCAAGTCCTACCTACTGTGCCCCATCATCCCCACAAACAACAAGCCACACTGTCTTAAACAATATCCCAATATCCCTCCAGATAGACCAATGATCAATATAATCAACATCCATCTGAACAATCTCCTCAAAGTCCGTGATCGTGCTTCTTCCACTCACCTGCCAAACCCCAGTCAGTCCAGGCTTCTGACAAAGTCTCTTCTTATGGTAAGCACTATACTGTTCAAATTCATCCACTGTAGGAGGTCTTGTCCCTACCAGACTCATATCCCCCTTCAGTACATTCCAAAACTGTGGAAGTTCATCAATACTAGTCTTCCTGATAAACTTTCCAACCTTGGTGATTCTCGGATCGTCTTTCATCTTAAACATCAAGCCGTCCATCTCATTCTGCGCCATAAGCTCTTTCTTGCGCTCTTCTGCATCCTGATACATCGAACGGATCTTATAGATCTTGAAGATCCTTCCATTCTTCCCAACTCTCTTCTGTGAGAAGAACAGCGGCCCTGGTGATTCTAGCTTCACCAGGGGTCCGACAATGATCACTGCGATCGCTGTGATCAACATCCCAACCAATCCACCGGCAATGTCCATTGCTCTCTTCATCATCAGCATGACAAATGATACATTATGACCAGAGAAACTTACACTCTCATAAGGTCCAACCTTCTCCAGTGATCGTTCCAGATTCTCATTGATCTGGAACTGGGAAATGTTAAGATTCGTCTTAATTCCCATGTCCTCAAAGTTCTGTACCGTTACCGCAATTGGGAATTCGTCATCCATCGGTATATATAAGAATACTTCATCTACAACCGACCGCATCGCATATTCAAAAATACTTCGATATGAATGTGCCACAACCGGAATCTCGTTGATAAGCCATCCTGTCATGTCTTTGTCCACGACTGCAACACTTGTGATCCACAGGTCCCAGTTCTTCTCTTCCATGATGTTTCCGATCACTTCTTCTGCATGATCACTCGTTGTTATGATCATCATCTTTCTTGCATAAGAATGATCCTTTCTTCTTGATAGCCAATACTTCCGATAAACTCGATGTGTAATCTGCATCCATACAAAGCCAAATCCAGAAGTAAAGATATAGATAAATCTGGAGTAATCTTCTGCATCCTGAATCAGGAATGCGACCATCGCCATTCCTGCTGCCATCAGGACGACCGTCTGCAGATTCATTCTCATTTCTTCTATAAATTTGCGCTTAAAAAAACCACGATTTGGACGAAACAGAAAGTAGATCATCATAAGTACTACGATCGCAATGAGCCAACGATAATACGTATCGTTCCCCATCACGGTATACCCTGTTTCAATATTTCCAAACCGCAGCCATACTGCTGCAAAATAACCAACAGTAACTCCCACCAGATCTAATAAAAAGATTAGGAAGTTCTGCATCTGTAATCTTGTTGCTTCCATATTCTATTTCATCCCCATTTATTTTTACACTTTGTGTTAATTATTTATACTTTCCAAAGTATAGCATATATTTTCTAAATTTCAATACAAATCTTTGTACTTTTTGTCGAACTTTAATTTTTTTCTTATTTTGTATATTGTTTCTTTGAACTTTTGGCTTTTATTTTGAACTTTTCATTGAACTTTTCTTGTTTTTGTGCTATATTAAGCAAAATCATTTGAACTTTGAATTTTATTTTGAACTTTTATCGGAGGGTGTTATGAATCAGACATTTACCTTTGCAGATCGTTTGAAGTCTGCAATGGAACAAAAACATATGAAACAGGTTGATCTTATTCATGCAGCAGAGACTGCCGGAGTCAAGGTCGGGAAAAGTCATATCAGCCAGTATGTCAGCGGCAAGACGGTTCCTCGTGCAGAGATTCTTCATTTCTTATCTGAAACTCTTGATGTTGATGCTGACTGGCTTTCTGGAAATGGAGGGAATGCTGTGAATCTGGAAACTTCTCCAAGGAGAACATTTAGCAAATCTACCAAATTAGATAATGTGCTTTACGATGTACGTGGCCCTGTCGTAGATGAAGCGAACCGCATGGAACGTAATGGAACTCATATCCTGAAATTAAATATCGGGAATCCTGCTCCATTTGGTTTCAGAACCCCGGATGAAGTCATCTATGATATGAGACATCAGTTAGCTGACTGCCAGGGATATTCCGCTTCTCAGGGATTATTTGCTGCAAGAAAGGCGATCATGCAGTATGCGCAGCTTAAGAAGATCCCAAATGTTGATATCGACGACATTTATACTGGAAATGGTGTCAGTGAGCTGATCAATCTGTCCATGTCTGCTTTATTAGATGATGGGGATGAGATTTTGATCCCTTCTCCGGATTATCCTTTATGGACGGCTTGTGCAACGCTTGCTGGTGGGAAAGCAGTTCATTATATCTGTGATGAACAATCTGAGTGGTATCCTGATATGGAAGATATCAAGCGAAAGGTAAATTCCCGTACAAAAGCGATTGTTCTGATCAATCCTAACAATCCAACGGGGGCTCTTTATCCAAGAGAAGTCTTACAGCAGATCGTTGATATCGCGAGAGAACATCAGTTGATGATCTTCTCTGATGAGATTTATGACCGTCTGGTGATGGATGGAGAAGAACATGTATCCATCGCTTCCTTAGCTCCAGATCTGTTCTGTGTGACATTCTCTGGTTTATCCAAGTCTCATATGATCGCTGGTTTCCGTATCGGATGGATGATCTTAAGTGGTAATAAGGCGATCGCGAGAGATTATATTGAAGGTTTAAATATGTTATCAAATATGCGACTTTGTTCCAATGTTCCTGCACAGGCAGTTGTCCAGACAGCACTTGGCGGCCATCAGAGTGTCAATGATTACATCATTCCTGGTGGACGTATTTATGAACAAAGAGAATTTATTTATAATGCGTTGTGTGATATTCCTGGTATCAGTGCAGTGAAACCAAAAGCTGCTTTTTATATCTTCCCGAAGATTGATACGAAGAAGTTTAACATTACAAATGATGAGCAGTTTGCTCTTGATCTGCTTCGTGAGAAAAAGATCCTGATCGTTCATGGAAGTGGATTTAACTGGAAGGATCCGGATCATTTCAGAGTAGTTTATCTGCCTCGTGTGGAAGTGCTTGAGGATGCTTCTGTGAAGCTTCGTGATTTCTTGGAGTATTATAGACAGTAAAATCTTACTCCATTATAAATTTTTGAAGAATGTACAATAAAAAAGAGAACTTGCCTGCTTGTATGTAAGTTCTCTTTTTGATTATCTCTTATTATACTATCATTATCATTTTTGTTAATATTTTACTTGTAATTATTTTACATTACAAATTCATATAAAAATAAACAAACACCGGCATAGTAACCACCGCCAGCAATGTTGTCATTACATTGATCGCGCTTGCATATTTCGAATCGTTTCCGTACACCTGACACATCTGTGTGATCGTTGAGGCGCATGGTGTGATCGCTGCCATGTATGTGATCAGGATGATGTTTTCTGCCTGTGGGTGCCAGTTTTTCATTCCTAATAGAATAATGACTGCAAGTGCTATGATCGGTTCGATTACTAATCGGATGAATGTGACCAGGTAGATTCTTTTGTTTGTAAATACTTTTTTTAGATCAACGCCTGCGATCAGCATTCCTGTGACGATCATACTTAATGGTCCGATCATGCTTCCAACGGATGACAGAGTATTTCCTATGATCTCTGGAAATCTGATCTTCGTGAAAAATAAAAATACTCCTGCGAATACAGATATCATGTTTATATTTAACAGGATCTTCTTTAAACTGATCTCTGTTTCTCCACTGATCTTACATTTGCAGTGGGTCCAGATGAAGAATAATTGGACACTCATGAAAACGCAGCCGTAGATGACCCATTCTTTTCCTAAGATATAGGTAACTAATGGTACGATCAGGTTTCCTGAGTTGGAATAGTAGGCAGATGTGTATTCCACCGTGTTTAAATGAAACATTTTTCCCATGATCCATGTGACAAACAGTAATAAAAACTGCAGGATCACAGATGCGATACATGCAACTGCCAGTCCTTTCATAATGCTTGGGGTATAGTCTACCTGAAATGCAGTGATGATCACAGATGGTACGATCAGATAGAGTATGATCTTTGAGATTACTTTGCTGTCTTCTTCTTTTAAAAATTTGATCTTTACCATAATGTAACCCATGAGGATCATCAGGAATAGTTGTACGATCTGTTTTAGCAGCAGAATACTGATTTGCATGGTGTTTTCCTTCTTTCTTTCGTGTATTTTCTTAATGTCTCATCCTAGTATATCATTCTACTTCTTTTATACAAGAAATGTTTCGAATTTGATACATCTTTCTTCGTTGTTTTTCCTGGAATCATCTTGATAATCTTCCCAAAAAGTATTAGAATCTGTATAGTTTTTTGAAAGAGGGTATTGTATATGAAGAATTCTTCGAAACAGTCCGTGAAGATGGATATGCTTCATGGAAGTTTATTCGATAAGATGTTAATGTTTGCTATGCCGCTTGCTGCCTGTAGTATCTTACAGCAGCTTTTTAATTCTGTCGGTACTGCCGTTGTCGGACGGTTTGCGAGCAGTGAGGCTTTGGCGGCGGTTGGTAGTAATAGTTCTGTGATCGCTTTGATGGTTACATTGTTTTCTGGGATTTCTCTTGGTTCTAATGTTGTGATCGCCAATTATATCGGACAGAATGATACGAAGCGGATTCCTCGTGTGGTACATACCGCTGTGTCTCTTGCACTGCTTAGTGGTGTGTTTTTACTGATTCTTGGACAGTTTGTGGCTCATCCGATCCTTTTGCTGATGGGTGCACCGAAGGATATCATTCATCTTGCAACGTTATATCTGCGGATTTATTTTCTTGGAATGCCATTTTTTATGTTATATGACTTCGGTGCTTCCATTCTTCGCAGTATCGGAGATACACGTCGTCCGATGTATGCTTTGATCGTGTCTGGTGTTGTAAATGTGATCTTGAATCTTCTATTTGTCGTTGTATTTCATATGGGTGTTGCGGGTGCCGGACTTGCGACGGTTGGTGCGAATGCAACAAGTGCTGTTCAGATTCTTTATTTTCTAACACATGAAGAGCTTCCGATCCGGTTGTCTTTTAAGTCTTTGACGATTGATCGGGATGCTGTTTCTAAGATCCTGAAGATCGGGGTTCCTGCGGGACTTCAGGGAATGGTTTTCTCTCTTGCCAATGTCTGTATCCAATCTGGGATCAACAGTTTTGGAGCTGGCGGGATCGCGGGTTCTGCGGTGGAATTAAATTATGAATATTTTGCTTATTATCTGGTCAATGCCTTTGCTCAGACGGTAGTTACATTTACCGGACAGAATTATGGCGCGAAGGATGAGGGACGTTGTAAGAAGATTTTTCGTCTTGGAATGTTGTGCAGTGTGATCTCTTGTGGAATCCTTAGTACGATCTTTGTTGTATTCCGTACGTTCTTTATTGGATTATTTACAAGTGATCCATCTGTTTATCATTATGCCCAGCTTCGTTTTTTGATCGTTCTAACATTCGAGTGTCTGACAAGTTCTTATGAAATCAGTGGTGGATGTCTGCGTGGATTTGGACGTTCCATGACTCCTGCGATCCTGACAGTGTTTGGATCTTGTGTATTACGTTTGATCTGGCTTGCGACGGTCTGTAACTGGTTCCATGATTATAAGCTTTTGATGGCGATCTATCCGATCTCTTGGGTGTTGACTGGAACGATGGTTCTGGTGGCTTATTTTAGGACACGTAAGAAGCTGTTTGTGTAATCTGTAACTGACAATTTATTTTATGTTAAAAATGTCCAATGCAGCAATTTATTTTATAATCGCTTCATTGGACATTTTCACTTATTTACTTCCTATTCATCTTCCTGCAATGCATATGCTCTTTCTTCGATCGATTTCTTCTTTGTTTCTTCATAGTTCTTTAACTCTTTGATCGCCTGTCCTGACATTGCATACAGGATGAAGATATTAAAGATCGTCATTAACCCAATTCCGACATCTCCTAAATCCCATACGAATGTATAGGTCTGGATTCCTCCGATAAATAACATCACAAGTGCTAATACTTTATAGGCTGTCTGCCATCCCCATTTGTCACCGAACAGGTAGGCGACGTTGGATCTTGCATAGAATAAGATTCCAAGGAATGTCGAGAAGCTGAACATCCAGAGGATCACTGCGATAAATACAACTCCGAATCCTCCTAAATGGTAGTTCATTGCTGTCTGTAACAAGTTCATACCGGTTAATCCATTGGTCAGATTCTGTGGTGCTAATAACATCAACATTGCCGTACAGCTGCAGATCACGATCGTGTCGATAAAGACTCCTAATGCCTGTACCAATCCCATCTGTGCTGGGCGTTCACAGTCTGCTGCTGCGGCTGCACATGGTGCGGATCCTGATCCTGCTTCGTTGGAGAATAATCCTCGTTTCACTCCGTTCATAAGAACTGCTCCAAACCCTCCGGCTGCGACCTGACGGATTCCAAAGGCTTCTTTGAAGATTCTTGCAAAAACCCCTGGAATGCTTGGCAGATTCGTGAGGATCACAAAAATCGTAATCCCGAAGTAAATGACTGCCATGATCGGTACCACGATATCTAATACTTTGACAGTTGCATTCTTCCTTAGTACGATCACTGCTGCCACAATAACAAGCACGATCGTTGTATAAAGTGTTGGAATATGGAAGGCATTGTGGAATGATTCTGCCACGGAATTACTTACCACCTGACTGATTCCACACCAGCAGATCAATCCTGAAATCGCAAATAAGACAGCGATCAGTGTGTGTTTTTTCTTCTTTCCCTGTCTCTCTTCCATAAAGTGGTGTATATAATAGGCTGGTCCTCCTCGATATCCACCATACAGGGGGTCTTTTTCTTTATGTAACTGTGCAAGAGTTGCTTCGATAAAGGCTGTCGATGATCCAAGCAATGCTGTGATCCACATCCAGAATACGGCCCCTGCTCCACCTGCGGATATTGCTGCGACAACTCCTGTCAGATTTCCCATTCCGACACGTGTTGCTGTTGATACGATCAAGGTCTGTAAAGAAGAAAGACTGCTTTTTTCATCTTTTCCATTCTTATTGTTTGCTGTTAGTGCTTTGACCATATCCGGGAACAGACGGATTGGTAAAAATTTTGTTTTGATCGTAAAAACGATACCTGCTGGAAGCAACAATATAATGAGCAGCGAAAGTCCCAGGCTTCCACCTCCTGGTAACGGAACATGAATCCATTCTCCCCATAAAAACTGATATATATTTTCTATTAGCTGAACAATCATTGACTTGCCTTTCCTTTCATTGTTTTTTCCAAAAAAGAAGGCATGCAGTTTTATTCTGTTATGCATGCCTTCTTTTTATTATATAAAATTTTCTGATAAATGTCAAAAAATTTACTTCGTATACCTGCTTATCAGTGCAAGGATCAAGAAACATACCACCTCGAGCAGTACGATCGTTCCTCCTGGCTTAAGACCTACATAATAAGACAGTGTTAATCCGATCACTGTTGTGACCAATGCTGTGATCACACCGATGATCATGACTGCTTTGTAGCTTCGTCCTACCTGCATTCCGCATGCGATTGGGATCACAAGCATGGATGAGACGATCAGTGTTCCAACCGTTCTTGATGCGATCGATACCGTCAATGCGGTCAATAAAGTAAAGATAAAATTGATCGTCTTGACAGGTACACCGCTGATCCTTGCTGCATTTTCATCAAATCCGATATAGAATAGTTCTTTATATAGAAGCAATACACATAGTAATACTAACACACTGATCACACATACGATCTTCAGTTCATCTTTGCTGATGGATATGATACTTCCAAATAAGAAACTGTTAAAGTTCGTTCCGTTTTTTACGAATCCGGATAGGATACCAGCAAGTCCGATCCCTGTTGACATGATGATCGATATCGCCATCTCAGAATATCTTGGAATCTTTCTTCGGATCGCTTCGACTCCCAGGGCTGCAAACAGACAGATTCCCATTGCTCCTAAGATTGGATTGATCCCTAATAACAAGCCCAGCGCAACACCTGCCAGGGATGCATGAGAGAGTGCATCTCCGATCATGGACATTCTCTTTAAGACAATCGTGATTCCGATCAATGGTGCGATCACGGCCAGTAAGATTCCTGTAATAAATGCACGCTGCATAAATCCGTATTGTAACATCTCGATCATTCTTCCACGATCCTCCCTTCATCCATTCTTAAAATACGATCACATCCTTTACATTCCTGCAGTCTTCCGTGTGTGATCATAAAAATGGTCGTATTGTATTTTGTATTGATCTCATAGAGCATATCGTACAAGATCTTTGTTGATCTTGCATCTACTCCCGTTGTTGGTTCATCTAAGATCAGAAGTTTCGGATCTCCGATCATTGCTCTTGCGATCATCACTCGCTGCTGCTGTCCACCAGATAATTCACCGATCCGTCTCTTAAGGAATTCTTCCATTCCAAAATCCCTTAGTGTCTCTTTGATCTTATTCTTATGTTTTTTATGTGGCAGATGAAACAAGCCAAGTTCCTGATAAAGTCCTGTGATCATGATCTCTTCTACCGTTGCTGGGAAGCTCTGGTTCTTACTGATCCCATTCTGTGACACGTAACCGATCCGTTTCTTTAATTTTGGATCGTTATTCATCAGGATGATCTCTCCTTCATCTGGTTTCATTTCACCTAAGATCAGACGCATAAGTGTACTTTTTCCGCTTCCATTTTCACCAGTCAGAACAACATATTCGCCTTCATGGATCGTCAGATTGATTTCTTCTAAGACTTCCGTATCACTGTATCCGAATTTTACATGATTTAATTGTATCATCTGTTTTGTGTTTGATTCACTCATTCGCTTAATGCCTCTTTGATCGCAGCGAGATTTTGTTTCATTACGGAAAAATAATCTTCTCCTGCTTTGATTTTTTTGTTACTTAGTCCTTCCAGGGGGTTTAACATCTTTGCATTGGCTCCGGTCTCTTTTGCAATGGTTTTCGCTACTTTCGGACTCACCAGTTCTTCAAAAAAGATTGTTTTTACCTGATGTTCTTTTGCAAAGCGGATCACTTCGCTCATCTGTTTGGGATCTGGTTCATCATCTGCGGATAATCCCTCAATTCCCATCTGTTCTAACCCATATGCGTGACATAGATAGCCAAATGCTTCATGTGCCACAACAAGTTCTTTCTTTGTAAGTTTGGATGTTTCTTCCTTATATAATGTATCTAATTTGTCACATTCTTTTGCGTATCTCTTATAATTTGCTTCGTAATAATCTTTATTCTCTGCATCCACTTTGATCAATGCTTTCTTGATCTTGTTCATCTCATACTTTGCATTCTGTGGATCTAACCAGACATGAGGATCATTCTCACTGTTGTGTTCGTGATCGTGTTCATGTGCATCCTGATCTTTTAGTAACTTGATCCCTTTGGATGCTTCAACGCTTGTAAGTTCTTCCGTATCAAGGCTTTCCAAAACGTCATCTACCCATTGTTCCATGCCGGCTCCATTATAAATAAAGATGTCTGATTTCTCCATCTCGATCAGATCCTTCGTTGATGGTTCCCAGTCATGAGGTTCTGTTCCTGCTGGTACTAAATTGATCACTTCTACTTTGTCTCCACCGATCTTCTTTGCAAAATCATACATGGTGTAAAAACTTGTTGTAATTCTTATCTTGCCATTCGATTTCTTCTTGCTTGTATTGCCAGTACATCCTGCCATGCAAAAACTCATGGATATGATGCATACCAGGATCATCCAAATCTTTTTTCTCATTCTTCTCTACTCCAATTTCTGCGGTTTCTCTCTGGTATTTATAGCAAATCTTTCTTGGTCGTGTCAAGCGTGGTTTATGAATGATCGCTGAAAATAGACGTGCGAAATGCATTCTGTGACCATAATTCATTCCCATAGATGATCCTGTAACATCCAGTATACATCATGGCTGCGAGCACTACGTCCACCACACTGTGTTGTTTTAAGAACATCGTCGACATGATAATTAATATCGTTAAGACAACACATGCTGTATCGGTGCTTTTCTTATATTTTCTCTGATTCTTCAAAATCGCAACGCAGCATGCCAGAGAGTTAAATACATGGATACTTGGAAGTACATTCGTCGGAGTATCCGTGTGATAGATCATCTGTACTGCTTTGATAAAAATGCTGTCTCCAGTAAGAACTGGTCTTAGATCCTGTCCATTCGGAAATACTAATGAGATGATCAAAAACAGGGTCATGCCTGTTCCAAGTGTTATGATCAGCTGATAATATTCTTTCCATTGATTCTTATTAAAAAACATAAAATAAAAAACTGTAACTGCTACAAATAAGAACCATAATAGATATGGTACGATGAAATATTCACAGAATGGTATCTGTTCATCTATCGTTGTATGTATGATGTAATGATGCACATCTCGATCTTCAATGTAGGAAAATGTGATCATATAAACTATAAAAAATACTGCGATCATACCAAGATGCCCATTTTTTATGATCTCATTTAATTTTGTTCTCAATTGTGACTCCTTTCTTCAAAATCATTGCCTATTAGAAAGTGTATACATATAGTAGTACCACGATTTTGTAGAAATTTCAAATCTTTTATCGAAATAGTTGTGGCGGGATCTTCTTAACTAGCACTCCACTTAACACTCCGATGATGATCCCTGCAATCGTTCCTGTGATCAGTAATACTGGTGCATAATAATAAATCTTTGTATTTTCCATTAAGAAAACAGCAACACTGAGCTGCCCGATATTATGCGCTACTCCGCCTCCAACGCTGATTCCAATGGGTGAGAATCCTTCGATCTTCTTTAGAAGTCCCATGATGACCAGACTTAAGATTCCTCCTGCCAGACTGTAGGCGATCGTCATTGGATTTCCAAACAAGAATCCTGCCAGTACAACTCGGATCACTGAGATCTCAAGCGTTCTTGTCCATGTTGTAAAGAATAACAAAACCATGATCACTCCATTGGCAAGTCCTAATTTCACTCCGGGAATTCCAACTGGTACCGGGATCAATACTTCTATATAGGATACAACAAGTGCCAATGTTAAAAACATCGCATCTGTCGCTAATCTTTTTGTTGACATATATTTTATTTCTCCTGTTGTTTTCTATCTCATCTGATGTTTATTGTGTTACCCCGTCTAATTCCTGTTCTTTGCCATCTTCTGACCGGATCTCGATCACTACTTTATGCGGCAGACATACGATCGTTTCTCCTGATTTCTCGATTGCTTTATGGTCTGCACAGATCTGGTCTTTACAGTCTGCTTTTTTCATTGTAACTTTTCCATCTTTGATCTGCATGACGTTCGTGCCATTTTCCTCTGGAATTTGATAGATCTGATCTTTCTTGATGGATGTTTTGTACACTTCTTTTCCGTCAACTGTCACGATCACTTCTTTTCCGTCTTTTTGTGTCATCTTGATCGCTGCCAAACTAATCAGTGAAATTGCCAGTACTGCTGCGATCAAGATTATATCTTTTTTCTTCATCTTTATACCCTGATTCTTCCCAGTACTTCTCCGATTGGGTCTGTAATGCACAAATCTGCCTGTTTATCTCTGCTTGTCGCATCACGATTCAGTACTGCAAGATATTTTCCTTTAAAATAATCGATCATTCCAGCGGCTGGGTAGACAACCAGTGATGTTCCTCCAATGATCAGCATATCTGCCTTGGAAATGGCTCTGACTGCTCCGTTGATTGTCTGAGAATCTAAACCTTCTTCATATAATACAACATCTGGTTTGATGATTCCCCCACATTCGTCACAATATGGGACTCCTTTGGCATTCACGACATAATTCACATCGAAGAACTTGCCGCATTTCTGGCAATAGTTTCTGTGAACACTGCCGTGCAGTTCAAAGACATTTTTACTTCCTGCTGCCTGATGAAGCCCGTCGATATTCTGCGTAACGATCGCAGACAGTTTTCCCGCCTGTTCCATCTCTGCAAGTTTTAAATGTGCCTTATTCGGTTTTGCATCCAAGAAGATCATCTTATTCTTATAAAAATCATAAAATTCTTCCGTATGCTGTGTATAAAATGTATGGCTTACCATAACCTCGGGTGGATATTTATAAGTCTGGTGATACAAACCATCCGTGCTTCGAAAGTCTGGAATATGACTCTCTGTTGAAACACCTGCGCCACCAAAGAATACGATATGATCACTTTCATCGATCATCTGTTGTAATTTTTCAATCTTTTCGTTATCCATGACTTTTTCCTCCTTGAAATCTAATTGATCAAAAATCATCTACAAAGTTAGTTGCTTATAACTTATTTTTATATACTTTATCTTTTATTGTACAAGAAAAAAAGGCCTCTTGTAAAGAAGCCTTTTCATTTTTTTAATCATTGCTTTGTTCTTGAATCTTACTGATCTGGTGTAAAGTCTGAAAAACTGTTGCCATATCGTCTTTAATTAGTTTTCTTTGTTGTTCATAAATACTGCGATAGTATTTTGTTCTTATTAGATCAGGTTCATAAATTTTCTTGATCTTTCTCGTTTTTTCAAATACCTGACTTGGATCTTCCAGATCTCCTACCGCATATGCTGCGATCACTGCATCTGTAAGAACTGCTCCTTGTGCATTTTCTAATGTGGCACTCTTACATCCTAACATATCTGCTTTGATCTGATTCCAGACTTCTGAATTGCTTCCACCTTCTGTGATCGTCATAAATTCAAGTGGCACGCCTGCTTTTTTATAAATATCTGTCACACTCATATAATCGTAACCGATCGCTTCTAAAACTGCACGCCACTGTACTCCCTGATCTGTGTCCATCGTCATATTCAGGAAACAGGCACTTGCATTGGATGTTTCTCCAAATCCTCCTGTTAAATATGGAAGGAACAGGACTCCTTTGGATCCACATGGCACATTTTGTGCTTTCTCATTTAATTCATCAAAATATGCTCCATTTCCTGCTTCGTTGCATACATTATCTCGATACCAACGAAGTGCTAATCCACCGGTTCTTATGAATCCCCAATAAAAATATGTATTTTCTAAAGTTCCGCTGTTAAAGATCAGTTCATTTTCTGGTTTGCTTAATTCTTCATTGATTCCATCGGTTGCGATACAAAACATCGCACATGTTCCTGCTACATCGGCTGCCTGATCTGGTTTGATCACTCCGCATCCGATCATGGACTGCATCGTATCTCCGGCTCCCGCACAGATTGGGATTCCTGGTTTCAATCCGGTTTCTTTTGCAAATGTCTCTGATAATGTTCCAATGATATCCCATGGTTTTTGAATCTTTGGCATCATTTCCATTGGAATTCCAAGGATCTCTAATTGTTCCTTGGACCATTTTTTCTCTGTTACACGGTATCCTAGTCCCCATCCAGACATTGTTCCCCAGTCAATAAATGCATCTTCTGCAGACAGTCCTGCAAGATTGGCCAGGATATATGGGGCATTGTGCATGAATTTTCTGCCTTTTTCTTTAAAGCCCTCACAATTGTTCATCATCCAACGTGCAAACATCGCTGGAAACATACAGTTTGGCTGAGGATTTCCAGTCTCTTTTGCCCAGATCTCATAATGATGGGATGCTAGTTCCTCAACATCTTCTTTTGTTCTGGAATCCAGATAATTGATGTAAGGTGTGATCGCATGGCAGTCCTTATCAACACCGACAATCCCGCAGATGATCCCATCTCCAAAAATAGAGCGGATGTTGTCTGGATCCAGATTCTTTTCTTTCATCTTTGTAACGCAGTTTCTGATCCCTGTAACCGTTGCATGAAGATACTGGTCTGCGTCCATTTCCACCCATCCCGGATGTGGATAATTTAAGATTGTTGCATTGGTATCCTGCACGATCAGGTTCATATCAATATCATAAACTGCTGTTTTTACACTTTGTGTTCCTGCGTCAAATCCTAAATAATATTGTTCCATACTAACTTCCTGCTTTAATTTCTGATTCTTTTTATGCTTCTACTTCTTTGATCAGCTGTACCATTTCGATTGCAGATAATGCACAGTCATATCCTTTGTTTCCTGCTTTTGTTCCAGCACGTTCAATCGCCTGCTCGATATTTTCTGTTGTAACAACTCCGAATAAGACTGGAATTCCTGTATTTAATGATACCTGTGCGATTCCTTTGGATACTTCGTTACATACATAATCATAATGGCTTGTTGCTCCACGGATCACTGTTCCAAGACAGATCACTGCATCGTATTTTTTGCTTTTTGCCATCTTGTCTGCGATCAGTGGAATCTCAAAAGCTCCTGGTACCCATGCGATATCGATATCTTCCTCTTTCACATCATGTCTTTTCAATCCATCTAAAGCTCCGGATACTAATTTGGATACGATAAATTCATTAAATCTGGCTGCTACGATTCCTACTTTTAATCCGCTTGCTACTAATTTACCTTCTAATACTCTCATTTTAATTACTCCTTTTTTCTTCATTAATTTCGTTAATCTTAAGGTCCCTGGGACCTTAATTTTTTTAATTTTTCTGTTAATTTAAACTTCGTATGTTGTCATGTGTCCCATTTTCTTTTGCTTTGTCTGCATATAATATTTATCAAATGGATTGATCGGCATCTGGATCGGTACTCGTTCTACGATTTCGAGTCCATATTCATTTAATCCGTCAATTTTGGTTGGATTGTTTGTCATCAGTCGTAGTTTTTTGATTCCTAAATCCTGTAAGATCATGGCTCCTGCACTGTAATCTCGTTCATCATCTTTAAATCCAAGAGCTAAATTGGCCTCGACTGTATCCATTCCCTGTTCCTGTAATACATAAGCTTTCAGTTTATTGATCAATCCGATTCCTCGTCCTTCTTGACGCATATATAAGAAAACCCCTCGTCCTTCTTTCTCGATCTGACGCATTGCACGGCTTCGCTGTTCTCCACAATCACAGCGTAGAGATCCAAAAGTATCTCCAGTCAGGCACTCAGAATGCACACGGCATAAAACTGGTTCTCCGTCTGCGATATCTCCTTTGACCAGTGCTACATGATGTTCCCCACTTCTCTGGTCTACATACCCATGTGCCTCAAATGTTCCATATTTTGTTGGAAGCTGTGCGATTACTTCGCATACTACATCGCTCATCTTGTCTTTTCCCTCCTCGTTTTTTATTAAAATCCAGCATTTCTTAACATTTCCATTGTTAAGGTGCTATTTGTATGTTTGTCGTTTGTTTCCTGCTGATCAAAATGCAGCAGTTTATCTATATATTTCCCAACCATGTCATTCTCCAGATTGATCTTATCTCCTGGTTTTTTATATCCAAAATTGGTATTTTTTATGGTATGTGGGATCATGGATACGGAAATGGTATCATCGCTTAACTTAGCGATCGTCAGGCTGATTCCATCGAGTGCGATCGATCCTTTTTCAATACAGTATTTCATGATATTTTCTGGGGCTTTGATCGTAAACCATACAGCATTATCATCTTGTTTTACACTAACAAGTTCCCCTGTATCGTCCACATGGCCTGCTACCATATGACCTCCGAACCTTCCATTGGCTGCCATCGCTCGCTCTAGGTTGACGACAGATCCCTTTTTTAAACTTCCAAGACTGCTTCGGTTGAATGTCTCATTCATCACGTCTGCCTGAAATGTATTGCCGCTAATGTGAGTCGCTGTCAGGCAGACACCATTAACTGCTACGCTGTCTCCCAATTTAAGATCTTCAAAAATAACATTTGCTTTGATCGTAAGGACTGCTGCTTTGCTTCCTCGCTTCAGGGATATGACTGTTCCTAATTCTTCTACGATTCCGGTAAACATGATCTCACCTTCCCTTCCAGTAATATGTCATTTCCAAGTGGTGTTGCCTTTAATTCATCAAATACCAAAGCTTCTTGGATCCTTTCGATTCCTTTGCCTTCTACAGGTGTTTTGGCCTTTTCTCCTCCAAATAATTTTGGAGCAATATAGGCGTAAACTTTGTGAACACAGTCGTTTTTGATCAAGGATTCATTCAAGATTCCACCACCCTCAACTAAAACACTGTCAATTTCCATATTTCTTAACTGTTTTAAAACTTCTTTGACATTGACCTTTCCATCTTGCTCTGACGTTTTTAAGATCTTGCATCCTTTTTGTTCTAATTTTGCTATTTTTTCTTGATCCTTACTTATGGTAGCGATGATCGTTGGAATTTCTCTGGCTGTTTTTACGATATTTGATCCTTCCGAAATCCTTAAGTTTGAATCACATATCACACGAATTGGATCATTCCCATGTTCGATTCGTGCATTTAACATCGGATCATCTGCTAAAACCGTACCGATCCCTGCCATGATCGCTGCATACTGATGTCGTAATGTATGTACATGTCTTCTGGCTTCTTCTCCTGTGATCCACTTGGATTCACCAGTTGCCGTTGCGATCTTTCCATCCAATGTCATTGCGTATTTTAGTGCTGTATATGGAATATCATTCTGAATATAATGAAAAAATATATCGTTTAACTGTCTGCACTCTTCTTCAAGAATTCCTGTCTCAGTTTCTATTCCATGATCATTCAGGATCTTGATCCCGCCCCCTGCTACTTTCGGATTGGGATCTAAATTCCCAACATATACTTTCTTGATCCCTGCTTCGATCAATGCTTCCGTACATGGTGGTGTTTTTCCATAATGACAGCATGGCTCCAATGTTACATAAATCTCAGCTCCCTCAGGATCTTCTATGCAGTTTTTTAAGGCATTTCGCTCTGCATGTAATCCGCCGATCTTCTCATGATATCCTTCCCCAATAACCCTTTGATCTTTTACGATCACTGCTCCGACTAAAGGATTTGGATTGGTATATCCACAGCCTTTCTTGGCAAGTTCGATCGCACGCCGCATATATTCTTCTTTCAAATATTTTTCTCCCTTCCCTTCAGGTTCTTTGATTTTGGGAGGTTGGATTTTGATTGGTATTGAAATCGGAAATATAAAAAGGAGCTCCTGATCTTTGTTCTAATTCTTCAGGAACTCCTTTTTGATATCTTGATATTTCTTTTTGAAATAAAAAATCCTGGAATTATAAAAATCCCAGGACATGATGATCAATATCACTTCTTAAATCTTCTTCCATCCAGACTGTACTGTCGGCCTTGGAATCTCACCAAGTCATGCCATATAAGGCTCGCGGGCTATAACCGCCGGTAGGGACTTGCACCCTGCCCTGAAGACGTTATGTAATTTATTTATAGAATAGCACTCGCTAACTGTTGTGTCAAGTGAATTTCTATCACTTCAGCATAGCATTTTTTACATTCTCTTTCGCATAAATACTACAAGTAAAGCAAAGATCACAACTGCAGCTGCTCCGATTGCAATCCCTGTTGTGTGTTTTTTCTTTGTTTCTTTCTGCTCTTTTTTCTTTTTTTCTTCTTTTTGTTGTTTCTGTTCTTTTGTTTCTGTTGTCACTTTGGTCGTTGTTGTTTCTGTTGTTCCTTGTGTTGTTGATTCTTTTGCAGATGTTGTACTGTTGTTTGTCTGTTCTGTAGATGAATTTTCTTGTTTTGTTGTACTATTTTTATTGGTATTTTTAGATTGTTTATCTTTTTTTGTTTCTGTCTTCACAGTTGAATTTTTCTTTTCTTCTATGTCATTTTTCTGGTTCTTTCCCATATATGCATCTGCTTCTGGAACATCAATCTTTCCATCCATATAATCCTGATATGCCTGTTCTGCCCCTGCTCTTGTTGGTGGATAACCATGCGAAGACAGCCATGATTTCGCCTGCTGCTTTTCTTCATCTGTATATGCATAAGTCGCCACCGGACGGCTTGTGATCATTACTGCTCCCAGAATCAGCATTAAAACTAATAATAACCTTTTCATTTGATACTCCCTCTTTCATTTTGAAACTGTTTGATTAATCTTGTATATTATAGCATAATTTAGTAAGAATTCTATAGATTATTCGTTTTTATACAATCCTGATTTGAAGTGGTAGTGTTGGTCATGTATGAGTCAGAAAGAAGATAAGAAGAACTATTTATAAGGATCCAAGGTGACACTCCGCATTTTTGAAAGCGTTTTTTACAAATCGCCGATCCGCGCCTGTTCCTTTGATAACTCCCTCGCTGCGAGCCAAAATGCCCGCAGCTACGGTCAGACAATCAACCACAGGGCGCTGCAAATTTGTAAAAAACGCATTCAAAAAGTGCTCATGTTGTCACCTTGGATCCTTATAAATAGTTCTTCTTATCTTCTTTCTGACTCATACAACAAAACACTATTCAAACCACTACACAGTGTGTATGTTTTACTGTATTGGCAATAATAGTATCTGTCTGCCACTGTCAAAATAAAAAACGATAATGTTTAACATACATCCATCAGCTTAAGTTTTTTAATCTTGTAATTGTCCACACTTTAGACTTCTGGTATATGATAAAAAATAAAGAAGCAACCGACAGCGCAGCATTGGAATTTTGCCATATTTTGAATAAATTCGCAGCCCAATTGGACGAATGTCTGAGCTTCAAAGTCTATTAACCTGAACAAAACTTCAGAGCGAGTTTTCGTAGGAAATTGGGCGGATCAGCGATTTGTTCAAAATATGAGCAAAATTCCAATGCTGCGCTGTCGGTTGCTTCTTTATTTTTTCATATACTCGAAATCTACAGTTGGCCAACTACAACTTAAAACTTCTCTACTTCATCCAAGTATATACAATTTGGAATCCCACCATCTCTCACTTTCTGAATCAGTTCTTCTTGATCCATCCACATAACCTCTTCGACTTCTTCTTTCTGTAGTTTAAGTTTTGTAATATCCACTGTTTCTTCATACATATAAACCGTGCTGATCTCATGATTCTTAAATTCTCTTCCATAGAAGTTTCCATTCATGCTTCCTTCATGCATACATACTTTTTTAAGTTGTTCTGGTTCTGCTTTGATCCCTAGTTCTTCTTCTAGTTCTCTTAATGCGGTTTCTAATGGCTCATCACCTGCACTGATGTGTCCTGCGGATGAGATGTCGTAGCAGCCTGGAAAGGAGTCTTTTTCTTTGCTTCGTTTTTGTAACAACAAGTCATATCCTTTTTCTGTTTTTCTTCTGATCCAGATATGCACAGTTCCATGGATATCTCCATCTTCATGGACCAAAGATCTCTCTTTGATCTTTCCTGTTTTGTTTCCATTTTCATCTAAGATATCAAAAAATTCCAAGTCTTTTCCATCTACGACTGCTTGCACCAGATTTCCTTCTTCATATACCAATTTCAACGAAAAAAATGATCTTCTTTCTTGCATATAGCGTAAAAATAACCTGTCACCTTCCCACAGATCAAGGTCTAATATTTTTTCTTTGTCTACCCATTCTAGTACTCCTTCATCACATTCTTTGATCTCGCCTTTGAATTCTTCGATATGGTATAAACACATATATTCCCATGCTTCTTTTTCAGTTCCCATATCGGACAAAAATGTGACGATACCACAAAATCTATATGACAATGGAGTTAGTCCTGTTTCCTCCATAACTTCACGAAACATGCAGTCTTCCGGGCTTTCTCCATGTTCAAAATGACCACCGACTCCGATCCATTTATCTTTATTGATATCATGTTCTTTCTTGATGCGATGCAGCATCAGATATTTGTTATCTTTTTCTATATAGCATAATGTTGTCATTCCCATTTTTATTTCTCCTCCTTTCGTATATTGTAATTGTTTCAAAGAAAAGATACAATATTTTCATATGTGTAAAATATATTACACAATATCGACTATGTATAACAAATGCGAAATCTGGAGGTTTCTTATGAATATAAAATGTATTGCACTTGATCTTGACCGTACAACATTAAATGCAAGTGGACGGCTTTCTGACGGAAATTATAATGCTTTATGTCATGCAATTGAAAATGGTGTTCACATTGTGATCGCAAGTGGACGTTCTTTTGATACGCTGCCTAAAGATGTTCTTGCTGTGCCTGGAATTGAATATGCAATTACTTCTAATGGTGCTGCCATTTACCATATTCCTACAAGCACCTGTCTTCATGAATATAAGATGACACCTGCTTCCGTTGAATGTATAATTCAGATTGCTAAACAGCATGAGACTGCCCTTGAAGTTTTTATTGATGGCAAAGCTTATGCCCTGAAAGCTTATGTGGAAGATCCTGTTTCCTATGGTACAACTCCACAAGCAATTCCTTACATCCAATCTACAAGAATTCCTATTGATGATATTATTTCTTTTATTCGAGAACATATTGATCATATTGACAGTATGGATATTGTTGTCTCTGGCGAGCAGCAAAAGCAGCTCATTTGGAATGAACTTAAATATAATTGTGATGAGATCTATATTACTTCTTCTGTTTCGCAGCTGATCGAGATTTCTCATAAAGATGCCGGAAAACATTCCGGACTTCGTTTTATTCGGGAATATTTGAATCTAAAACCTGAAGAAACCGCTGCCTTTGGTGATGGTGATAATGACATTGATCTGTTAAAAGAAGCTGGTATCGGAATTGCCATGGAAAATGCTTCTTCAAAATGTAAGGATGCTGCGACCTTTATCACAAAACATCATGACAAGGACGGAGTTGCATATGGAATCACTGAATTTCTCAAAATATGACCAAAAAACATAAATTCATCATTTTTTAGACACAATTCTTTCACATTTACTGAGTATACTAAAACCATAGCAAGTAACAAACAAACTTACTTAGCTAAAACTTTTTTTCATACTTTTTCATAATACCGGAGACTCTCCTCGTCTCCGGTTTTCCTCATTTTATAAGCTTATATTTTTGCATAAAAAAAGAGGGAATCCCTCTTTTTTATCGATCTTCCATCTCAATATATTCTTTCTCATCTTGTACACTCTGATACGCAGGACGAATGATCTTATCCACATTTGTTAATTCTTCCAAACGATGGGCACTCCATCCAACGATTCTTGCCATCGCAAAGATCGGTGTGAACAATTCCAATGGGATATCTAACATACTATACACAAATCCACTGTAGAAATCGACATTTGCACTGACCCCTTTGTAGATTTTTCGTTCATCTGCGATTACTTTTGGTGCCAATGTTTCAATCATAGAATAGAGTTCGAAATCTTTTTCTCTTTCTTTTGCAAGGGCCAGTTTCTTTACAAAAGCTTTGAAAATCTGTGCTCTTGGATCTGAAATACTATATACTGCATGCCCCATTCCATAGATCAGTCCTTTTTGGTCAAATGCTTCTTTGTGCAGCAGTTTTCTTAAGTATTCTTCTACCTGACTTTCATCACTGATATCATCCACATTTTTTCTTAAATCCTGCATCATCTCAACAACTTTGATATTCGCTCCTCCATGTTTGGGACCTTTCAATGATGAAAGTGCAGCTGCGATCACTGAATATGTATCTGATCCTGAAGATGTCACGACATGGGTTGTAAATGTTGAGTTATTTCCTCCTCCATGTTCCATATGAAGAACGAGTGCAATATCTAACACTCTGGCTTCCAATTCTGTATAAGATTTGTCTGGACGCAGCATTCTTAAAATATTTTCTGCCATGGAACAGTTTGGATCTGGACGATGGATGTACAGGCTGTCATCATTGACGTAATGATTGTAACCATGATATCCATAAACTGCCATCATCGGCAAAACACTGATCAACATCAGACATTGTCTTAATACATTTTCCATAGAAATATCAGATGCTTTATCATCATACGATGCCAGTGTTAAAATGCTCTTTGTCAACGTGTTCATAATGTCTTTCGATGGTGCCTTTAAAATAACATCTCTTGTGAAATTCTTTGGAAGTGTCATACTCTGTGCCAAAATTTCTCTGAATTCTTTCAATTGTTTTTCATCCGGCAGTTTTCCAAATAGTAAAAGATAGGTGATTTCTTCAAATCCGAATTCGCCTCTCTTCATAAATCCATCGACTAATTCATATATATTATATCCTCTATAAAATAACTTTCCTTCACAAGGTACTTTCTCTCCATTGATCATCTCACTGGATTGAATACAGGATATATTCGTAAGACCTGCAAGAACGCCGACTCCATCGACATCTCTGAGTCCTCGTTTCACTCCCAGCTCTTTGTACAGATCTTTCTCTATCTCACAATTATCATGGCAGACTTTCGCCTGGCGTGTCAGAAAATCCTGCATCTGTGTTGTTGTTTCACTCATAGGTTACCTCCTTTGATCAAGGTCATTTTATAGTGTTTCTCCTATTTTATCTTTTTATTTGACTTTTGTCAAATATTGATTTTTGTTGATTATTGATTTTTATTCATAAAGTGGTATACTTTTAGTTAGAAAAACATCGAAAGAGAGGGATTTACATTGAATGATGTTTCTGCACTTTTTGAAATTTTTCCAATCTGTCAGAAATTTCTTTTAAACACGATCGACATACCTTCCATGGATCTTACCAAAACACAGATTCTTATCTTATTTGCACTGTCTGGAGGTCGTTCATTGAATATGTCACAGTTATCTTCTTATCTGGCATCATCTAAGGAACAGGCTACAAGAGCCGTTTCTCCACTTGTGAAGGATGAGTATGTCACACGTTTTAGAAGTGATGAAAACAGAAAAATGGTTTATGTAAAACTCACAGAGAAAGGAAACCAGCTGATCCTTCAGGAAAAAGCGCTTGTCAAAGAATACCTTTCCAAACGTTTTGAATCACTGTCAAAAGAAGATCAGGAATTATTTCATCAGTCATTATCTAATATTTTAACGATCTTAAAGAAAATGGAATAAATATTTTGGAGGTATTTTTATATGAAAGCAGACTTACATTGTCACACCGTTTTATCTGATGGTGCTATGCGTGTTGACCAGATCATTCCTTATGCGAAACGTATCGGCCTTGATTATATTGCAATCTCTGACCACGAATCAACACATTCCATTCCGGAAGCTGTAAGACTTGGGAAAGAGCTTGGTGTTCATGCAGGTTCTTTCCATGATGGGATATACTGGAACTCCGATCGGTCAATTACATAACGAATTATTCCGTGCTGGCGGCCCTCATAAATTTCCATACCGCTATATGGATGCAAAAACGGTCACGGATCTTCTTCATTCCTGCGGAGGCGTTGTCGTGCTTGCACATCCTGGGCAGTATAAAGCTGACAATGTGATGGAGATGATGATCGAAGAACATATGCTTGATGGAATTGAATTAAATCATCCAAGAAATGATGAAAAAACAAGAGAGCATATTACATCTCTTTGTAAGGAACATGATCTTTTCATGACTGGTGGAACAGATTTTCATGGATTATACACCAAAACACCTTATCCTTTGGGAAGTTTCTTATGTCCTAAAGAAGGACTTCATCGATTGATCCTTGCAGGAGAGCAGGCGAACAAAGCTTTCTATGAAAAACATCCTAAATTCAAAAAATAATTTTTTTATAAGGAAGAATCATTCTTTGCAGGATTCTCAAACAGAAAAATCCCTAATGGTTTAGAAACCTGTCAGGGATTTTTGTTTTAATATTTTTATTTGATATTTTATTTATTTAAGATACTCTTAGCAACGCTTAATCCATTCGCAGATGCCTGCTGTAGTCCTCTTGTTACAGATGCTCCGTCACCGATCGCACGAAGTCCTTTGATATTAGTTTCAAAGTCTTTGTTTGTTAAGATCTTATTTGAATAGAATTTAACTTCTACACCGTAAAGAAGTGTCTCATCACTTGCCATACCTGGTGTTACTTCATCTAATGCATAGATCATCTCTTCGATGTCTTTCATGATTCGATATGGGAATACGAGTGAAAGATCTCCTGGAACAGCATCTTTTAATGTTGGTGTAATGTTATTTCTTACCAGACGTTCTTCGGTTGTTCTTCTTCCTCTCACAAAATCTCCAAATCTCTGTACTAAGATCTTGCCATCACAAAGCATATTGCTTAACTGTGCGATATGTTTTCCATATTGAATCGGCTCTTTAAATGGTTTTGTAAAGTTCTTAGATACTAATAATGCAAAGTTTGTATTGTTTGTCTTGTATTCATCTGCTTTGTATGCATGACCATTTACCACTGCCAGACCATTTTCATAATATTCTGTTGCTACTTCCCCCGATGGATTGCTGCAGAATACGCGGACTTTATCATCGAATGTTGGCGTGTAATAAACAAGTTTTGCTTCATAAAGACTCTTATTTAATTCTTCCATGATCTCGTCTCGAACTTCTACACGGACTCCGACATCAACGGTTCCTACCTGTGTTTCAATGTCGTATTTTCTGCAGATTCCGCTTAGCCATTCAGATCCTTCTCGTCCTACGGCTGCTACGATCTCATCGGCTGTATATGTCTCACCTTTGTCTGTGACAACACCCTTTGCAACCCCATCTTCAATGATGATATCTTTGACCATGGTATCAAAGATCATATCAACACCTTCATTTAATAAATGTTCCTGAAGTCTTGAGTAGATCTTGTACCCTTCTTCTGTTCCCAAATGTCTGATCGGACATTCGATCAGCTTCAAGTTCGCCTGAATTGCTTTCTTACGGATGCTTGCAATCTCTTCCGCTTCATCAATTCCGTATACTTTCTCATCAGCTCCGAATTTTAAATAAATGTCATCGGATTCTTTTAATAATTCGATCGTTCTGTCATATCCTAAAATCTCTGGAAGGTTCCCTCCTACATCTGGAGATAAAGATAATTTACCGTCAGAAAATGCTCCAGCTCCGGCAAATCCTGTTGTGATAGAGCATGGTTTACATCCAACACATACCTTTGTATTTCGTTTTGGACAGGCTCTTCTTTCGATCCTTCGTCCCTTTTCGATCATAAGAACTTTCATATCTGGCTTATTTCTCTTTAATTCATAAGCACAAAATATAGCAGAAGGTCCTGCTCCGATCATAATAACATCATACTGATCACTCATAGTCATTTCTCCTTTTCCATGATGATACGTTGCATACCACCATATTTTGACATTTGTCTTGCTTCCCTGTAACCCGCTTTGACAAAGTTTGTCCGGCTGTAGATATTATCCGGATGAACGGTTCCAAGGAAGTATTCATATATCGTGTCTTCTAATTGTTTCTCTGCCTCTTTGAAAAATCTTCTCTGAAGCCCCAAACCTCTTGCTTTACTTGTCACAACTGCGTAGTCCATATGTGCAACTTTGTGTATCTTATGATCGTCATAATTCAGATCATATCCAAGATTATGTTTTGACTCTCCCGGAAGATCGACAATAAAAAAGCCCAAGATCTCATTGTTACTTGATAAAGCCTTCAATGTAAATCCCCGGTCGCTTATGTGTTCTTCTATATATTGTCTGTTATCTGGCAGAAACAAATCGGAAACCTTCACAGTATCCACTGCTTCTTGCATCAATTGCATGATCATATCGACATCTGTCTGCTCTGCTCTCTTGATCGTTATATGTTTCATATACTTCCTTACCTATTATTCTCTTGGTTACATATTATTATAGCATGATTTTCACTTTTTTTGCAAAAATTATTTCAATAAGGTATACTGTTTTTATAGTTTTTAAGGACTTTTCCTTATACACATTATTTAGAAAAGGAATGTATATATGATCAATCGTTTATGTAAAAGATTAAATCAAAATATCGAAGTACGTCAGTCTTTAAGTTCCCTGCGTCAGGAGATCAAGGATTCTTCTAAAAGAGAACTTTTGTTGTCTTGGATCCATGATGGTGATCTGGACTTATCCGTATTTTTAGAAAATGAAGATGCAAAAACAAGAAAAAATGCTGCTCTTTTGATCGGTGATCTGGCACTTATTTCTGAAAGTGATGCTGTATTTCATGCTTATCAGACAGAAGATACACGTTTTGTAAAAGAGGCTTATTTAACTGCTTTAAAATCTTTAAATGCGGCTCCTTATGTGGATGTTTTCCGAAAACGTTATGAAGAATTATCTCTTTATGAAGCTTCTGACGATGAGAAAAAGCATGTAGAACATGAACTTCATGCACTTTCTGAACTGATCAATACGATCGAACCATTTAAGAAGCATAGATTTTTAGGCGGCCGCCAGACATTTCATTGTATTTTCCGCACTAACTCATTACACCCGGAAATTACTGCTGCCTTGATGGAAGAATCTTCAGCTGCTTCTTCAAAAATGGGCGTGCGTGTAAAGACAAATCATCTGAATCGTTTATTACCAATCCGCACATACAATGAATTGTTATTTCAGATTCCAGGCATGGTTTCATGTAAACCTGATGCTGATGTTGCTGCATCCGTGATCGCTGGTTCGAATTTAATGGCATTATTAGAAAATACTCATGAAGGGGATTTCCCTTTTTATTTCCGAATCGGAGTGAAAAGCCGTATGGCACTTTCTGAACGTTCCAAATTTGCGAAGAAAGTTGCTTCGAATTTAGAAGAGCTGACGGCACATAAATTAAGAAATTCTACGTCTCATTATGAATTTGAGATCCGTATGATCGAAGGTAAATCTGGGGATTATTATTTATTAGTGAAATTAAATACGATCGTTGATCGTCGTTTTAGTTATCGCGAGGAGTTCATTCCAACAAGTATCAAACCAGTCAATGCTGCTTTACTTGTGGAACTTGCCAAAGATTACATGATCCCGGATGCGCAGATTCTTGATCCTTTCTGTGGGGTTGGTACGATGCTGATCGAGCGTCAGAAGGTTGTAAAAGGGAATACTTCTTATGGTATCGATCATTCTCCAGAAGCCATTGAGAAAGCGATCTATAACACAAATCTTGCAGACCAGATCGTTCATTATATCAATAAGGATTGTTTTACATTTACCCATGACTATCCTTTTGATGAAATCTTTACGGAGATGCCTTATGCGACTGGCCAGAAGACAGAAGCGGAGATTCGTGAGGTTTATGAGAAGTTCTTTCCATTTGCCAAAAGAGTTCTTGGACCTGAAGGAACAATCATTATGTATACAAGAAACCGTGAATATGTAAAACAGTTCGCTGTAAAATCCAATTTTAGAATTCTGAAAGAAATCAAGATCACACAGCGGCCGGAAAGTTATCTTATGATCTTAAAATAGGTTTTTTTAGGAAATTTATAATACAAGAACCATTCTGTAAAATCATTTATACGGAATGGTTCTTCTTATTTTAGATCGTCTTATATTTATTTATGAAATTTTTGATTCTTCGTTTTCCCTCTTCCATATCTTTTGAAAATGCTAGTGCGTGTCCTGCTCCTGAAACAATATAGAGTTCTTTCTTTGCTGCACAGGCTTCATAATTTTTGATTGTCATCCACATCGGAACGTAATCGTCTGCATCTCCATGGATAAACAACACTGGAATCTTGTTTCGTTTCATGATTTCTGGGATGCTGACTTCTTTCAATCCAAATCCTGCTACTACTTCACTGATCAAATCTACCATGTACATTAATGGAAATGGTGGAAGATGAAATCTTTCTTTGGCTACGTGTTTGATGATATCCCATGGAGAAGTGAATCCGCAGTCAGCAATAATTCCTTTTACATTGTCTGGAAGGTCCAGACCTGCTGCCATTAAGGTTGTAGCACACCCCATAGAAATTCCACATAGAAAAATATCTTTGTTCTTGGCTGCCAGATTCCGATTGGTATACAAAATCCATCGTTTGAGATCATGGCGTTCTTTCACTCCATAAGTAATATAGCGTCCTTCGCTTTTTCCGTGGCTTCTCTGCCATGGAAGAAGAATGCTGTATCCAAGATTCCATAGAAATCGGACTTCCGGTACGAATTCGATATCGTTTGTTGAATGGTAACCGTGCATGCAGATAATAGTTCCTTTGGCATTTTCTCTTGGGATGTAGGCTGCCCGTAGTGTTAGTCCGTCTTTTGATCTGATTTCTTTTAATTCTTGTTCTTGGTGTTCTTTTAGCCATTCTTGTTCTTTTAAAACGTAATCAAGATATGGTTTCCATTTTTCTTTTTTACGGACATCTGGCTGTTTTTTTCTTCGACAGATCGCATAATCGAAGACAGTAAATGCAGATGCACTGACAATAGTTCCTGTGATCGCTGTTGCGGTTAATAGTTTTTGTTTGTTGTTCATATTTGGATCCTCATTTTACTGTTCACTGTTTTATTCTGTGATATCTAAGGTTGTTTCCCCTGTGATTTTGATTCCATGTTCTTTTAATAATCTAGCTGTGATTCCGTCCCCATTGATCAGCGTGCCTGTAAATGTTCCATCATAGACTTTGCCACAGCCACAAGATGGACTTTTTTCTTTTAGGATCGCTGTGTGACAGTTATATAACTTTGCAATTTTTAGTGTCTCTTCGGCACCTTTTTGGTATTGTTTTGTAACATCTTTGCCATCTTTTGCGATAACTTTGTTTTGATGTATTTCTGCCGGAATTCTTGGTGTTGGCAGTCCTCCCATGATCTCTGGACAGACTGGGACCAAATCGTGGTCTTTTAGTAACTTTAGGACCTGTTCATTTTTATTGTTTTTTGCGTTGTATTTGCAGTCGATTCCTAATAAACAGGCACTAACTAATATTTTCATTATTTTTCCTTTCTTCTACAGTGCTAATTCAAATCCATAGCAGCTTTTCTCGAATCCGTAATGTTCATAAAATCCGTGAGCTTGTACTCTTGGCAGTCCGGAGTCTAAAGTGATTGCTTTACATCCTCGTTCTTTTGCCAATTTCTTTGCATGATCTAATAATTTTACACCATATCCTTTACCTCGTTCTTCTTCGTTTGTGATCAAACTTGATACATAGCAGGTAAGCCCTGACATCCAGAAGGTCTGAAAATAATCTCCATGGCAGAATCCATGAAAAGTTCCATCGTCTTCTATTGCAAAAAATGCAAAACTGTTTTCGTCTTGTAGTACTTTTTCGTAGACTTCTTTGGTTGTTTCATAGTCGTAGGTGTTGTAGTCCCAGAGTTTTTTGATGTACTCATAGGCTGTGTCGAAATCTTTGATTGTTGCATTTTTGATCTTCATGTTGGTGTCCTCCTTTGATGTCTGTTTTTTATTATTGTAGCATGTAAAATTTTTCTGGTAATCAAAACCACCGGCTTAGCCGGTGGTTTGTACTAGCCCTATAAGGGCTTATTA
>OLPT01000090.1_pt1 | contig 78767 bp, 68 predicted proteins | sample 1673051 | NCBI WGS metagenome assembly OLPT01 (sample SAMEA3136750, study PRJEB25190) | human gut metagenome | biome: human gut; feature: human-associated habitat; material: faeces | place: Austria | collected 2013
CTATCTGAAGGATGTTATTGAAAGAAATAAGATTCAGAACGTGGATGAGATTGGGATTCTGGTTGATGTGCTTGCATCTGCAATCGGCGCACCGACCAACCCTTCAAAGATTGCCAATACCTTTGCCAGTGAGCGCCAGATGACTTATGCTAATAAAACCATCTCCAAGCATATCGACCATTTGACAGATGCCTTTTTGATTTCCAAGGCAAGCCGATACGATATTAAGGGCAGAAAGTATATCGGTGCAAATCTGAAATACTACTTTACTGATCTGGGACTGAGAAATGCACGTCTGAATTTCAGACAGCAGGAGCCTACTCATATCATGGAGAACATTGTTTATAACGAGCTGCTGATCCGTGGCTACAATGTTGATGTGGGTGTCGTGGATATCTTCGATAAGGATAAAGAGGGCAAACGTGTTCGCAAGCAGTTGGAGGTTGACTTTGTGGTGAATCAAGGAAACCAGAGATACTATATCCAGGTTGCATATGACATGACTTCGGAAGAAAAACAGACGCAGGAGTTCAATTCTCTGCGTAATATCCCGGACTCTTTCAAGAAGATCGTCATTGTAAATGGCAGCAAAAAGCCTTGGAGAAATGATGAAGGTTTTGTCATCATGGGAATGAAGTATTTCTTGCTGAATGCGAATAGTCTGGAATTTTAAGTCGATTTGAGTTGTTGCTGTGGTGTTGTTCTATTTCAAAAAAGAGTGAAATGATATAAATAAGGCCACGGCTGATTTCATGTGGGAACAGCCGTGGCTCAGTTTATTTTTTTATCCGTGCAAACTGTATTGTTAATTGACAGCTGGGAAAACCAGGATGCGATAGATGTGCATCATGGAACAGCTATGATGGATACAATTTTTAGATTAAGGGAAAAATACAATCTTCATATGAAGGTTGAGCGCTATCTTTTGGATGATGAAATTCCAGATTCTGACAAGAAATATATAAATGAGTAAGTTCATATTTTCCGTGCAAAGATAATATATAAATGCCAGGCAGTTTGCCTGGCAAATATTATTTGTGAGCTTTGTTATAAAGTTTTTGAATGTCCTTTGGAAGATTATCAGGGAGCATTGCATTAATTCTATCTTCGTTGCCATCAGCCATTGCGGTATCGTAATACCAGCATTTGAATTCCAGCATGGCGAGCGTTTTTTCCAGCTGCTTGATTTCCTCTTTGACGGCAACCTTTCGATGCTCAAATAATTCTTTACGTTTTGCATAAGTGGAGGAGCCTTCGGTAACCCATTCAAAAAACTGTTTGATATCCTTGATTTCAAGACCGGATTGTTTTAAGCACTCTATTACCCGGAGTGCTTCGAGTTCGTTATCACTAAAGTATCGGATATTGCCTTTGCGTACAAGATTCGGGAAAAAGCCTTCTTTATCGTAATATCTCAAGGTAGAAATAGGAAGATGAAACATCTCGGATACCTGACCAATTGTGTACATAAAAATACCTTCTTTCAAAATCACAGAAATTTTTCAAAATAATACTTGACCTAAAGTAAGGTTTAGGTTTTATGATTATATCATAAAGCAAAAAGACTTTTTTTTCAATAATTTTTACGGAGGTATTACTATGAAGACAGATGAACTAAAGATGGTTTCAGAGTGGGATAAGACCTTTCCAAAGAGTGAAAAGGTGGAGCATAAGAAGATTACATTTGTGAATCGATACGGCATCACGCTTGCAGCGGACATGTATACGCCAAAGAATGTAGAGGGTAAACTTCCGGCAATTGCAGTGAGCGGTTCCTTCGGTGCGGTAAAGGAGCAGTGTTCCGGATTGTATGCACAGACAATGGCAGAAAGAGGATTTCTCACAATTGCATTCGATCCCTCTTACACAGGAGAGAGCGGAGGTATGCCCAGATATATGGCATCGCCGGATATTAACACAGAGGATTTTATGGCGGCTGTTGACTTCCTGTCCGTACAGGATAACGTAGATGCCGATAAGATTGGCATTATTGGTATCTGCGGTTGGGGCGGCATGGCGATTAACGCAACAGCTCTTGATACAAGAATCAAGGCTACGGTTGCATCCACCATGTATGATATGACGAGAGTAAATGCCAACGGATATTTTGATTCAGAGGACAGCGAAGAAGCCCGATTTGCAAAGAAGCAGGCTATGAATGCCCTTAGAACGGAGGAATATAAAAAGGGTTCCTATTCCAGAGCAGGCGGATGTGTGCCACTCCCGGTTCCTGATGACGCACCATTTTTTGTAAAGGATTACAGCGAGTATTATAAGGGAAGATGCTATCACGAAAGAAGCTTGAATTCTAATGAAGGGTGGAACAGTATTGGCTGTCAGTCGTTTATGAATCAGCCGATTCTGAAATACAGTAATGAAATCAGAAGTGCTGTTCTCATCATACATGGGGAGAAAGCGCACAGCTATTATTTCGGAAAAGACGCATATGAGGCTATGATCAGGGACAGCAGGTATGCTGCAAATAAGACGCTTCTCACAATACCTGATGCAGTTCATACAGATCTTTATGATAACCTGGATGTCATTCCTTTCGACAAGATGCAGAAATTCTTTGAAGAGAATGGAGTGTGTTAATCATGACAAAGAAAGTATTGATTGGGAAGATGGATTTGCCGGAACAGGAAGTGATAGACTTGTTGGCGAACGGTGATGTTACAATCAAGATTTTAAGATAGTATTAGAGAAAGGGTTGGTATTATGGAAAAAATAGTGCAGACAGCAGGCAGAGATACTCTTGGTGAGTTTGCACCGGAGTTTGCTCATTTTAATGATGATGTTCTCTTTGGGGAGAACTGGAATAATCATGACATTGATGTGAAAACGAGAAGTATTATCACAGTGGTCGCACTGATGTCTTCGGGTATTACGGATTCTTCCCTCAAATATCATTTGCAGAATGCAAAGAATCATGGTGTTACACAGAGAGAAATAGCTGCAATCATTACCCATGTGGCATTTTATGTGGGATGGCCAAAGGGATGGGCAGTTTTTAATCTTGCAAAGGCAGTATGGCAGATGAACGAAGGCGATTTACCATATGAAGATGAAACTATGAAAGCACATGCAAAAGAAATGGTATTTCCAATTGGACAACCCAATGATGCATTTGCGCAATACTTTATCGGAAAAAGCTACTTAGCCCCGATTTCTGAATCACAGATCGGTATTTTCAACGTGACCTTTGAACCGGGATGCCGTAATAACTGGCATGTTCATCATGCGTCGGAAGGTGGTGGACAGATACTTGTCTGTGTTGCAGGAAGAGGCTACTATCAGGAATGGGGTAAGGATGCAATAGAAATGAAGCCGGGATGCTGCGTTAATATTCCGGCAGGAGTGAAGCATTGGCATGGTGCTGCACCAGATTCATGGTTTTCTCATCTTGCAATAGAAGTACCAGGTAAGGATAGCACAAACGAATGGTTAGAGCCTGTTACGGATGGGCAGTATGGAATACTTAAATAGCCCGTAAAATTGATATTATATCTATGCAAAGAACTCGACAACTTTCAGTCTTACGGAGAGGCTGAAAAGCAACAGAAGATTTGAATTTTACGCAGAGAAAATAATAGCCAATGCAGGTAGTTTTGCATTGGCTATCATACTATTCTTCGGTATTTATGAGGTTACTGTAATATTGGGTTTTACCTGATAGGACATCATCATAAAAGCCTTGTTTCCAGTCAATATAATCAATGCAATCTTGCATTTGTTTAAGCTGTTCTACTAGGGATTTTCGTTTGATATCCAGTATAACTTTTCGTTCCGGTATGGTGGATTCTCCGATAAGGCAGAGTTCGATGTATTCTTTCATTTCAGCAATGCTCATTCCGCAGTTTTTAAAACAATTTAAACTGTTAATCCAAGCAATGTCCCGTTCATCAAAAATGCGACGATTGTTTTTGTCACGTTTTACAGTGGGAACAAGTCCCTGATTGCAATAGAATTTTAGTGTTTCGTAGGGTAAGTGCGTTTGGTTGCAGGCTTCTTTCATTGTAAACATAAAGACCTCCAAGAAAATAAAAATAGTGCTTGACCGGTAGTAACTACCGATTGATACAATGGGAGTCTATCATGGATACAGATTATTTTCAAGGAGGTTTTCAGATGGAATATAAGGTATTGAGCAATGGTGTAAAAATGCCACAGTTGGGTTATGGAGTATATCAGGTAACAAAGGAAGAATGTGAATGTTGTGTGTTGGATGCACTGAAAGCAGGATATCGTTTGATTGATACAGCACAGTCTTATTTCAATGAAGAGGAAGTAGGTTCTGCAATTAAGAAAAGTGGGGTTCCTCGTGAAGAAATATTCCTTACTACAAAGGTATGGATTGAGAATTATGGATATGATGAATGTCAGGCATCCATAGAGGAATCTATGAGAAAGCTGCAGACAGATTACTTGGACTTGTTATTACTGCATCAGCCTTTTGCAGATTACTATGGAGCATGGAGAGCATTGGAAGAATACTATGAAGCTGGTAAAATCAGAGCAATCGGTATCTCTAATTTCTATCCGGACAGAATGATTGATATTGCGACTTTCGCTCGTATAAAGCCTATGATAAATCAGGTAGAGATGGTCTGCATGTCCTTTTGGCAGAGGATAATGATTTAAACGCCGAGATAGCAGTATCTCTATTGGAAGAACAAGGGATGATTGTAACCAGGGCTGCAGATGGTAAATCTGCTCTGCTACAGTTTTGCAATACAGCTCCGGGGACTTTTGATCTGATTTTGATGGATATTATGATGCCGGAAATGAATGGATATGAAACGACAAAAGCTATAAGAAATCTTTCGGACCGTCCGGACGGAAAGGAGATCCTTATTATTGCAATGACAGCAAATGCATTTGCAGAGGATGTACAGGCTGCTTTGGATGCCGGAATGGATGACCATGTGGCGAAGCCGATGGATATGGATATTTTAATTTCTGCCATCGAAAAATGTGTGAAACGATGATATGGCTGAGATAGTTAAACTGTTTCAGAAAGCAGATGTACTTGTACTGGCTACTCCGGTTTATTTTTATCGTTATCGCGGCACTCCTCAAGGTTCTGTGCAAGCACGGACTTTGACTCGTTGCTCGCGTAAATCACCTTCGGTGATGGCATTTTGACTTGTATATCTCTGGATTTTGGCAAAAAACATGCCAAAACACCTCGCGCGGGATACTACCTTTTGAATAGTTACTAATAACCTATGATATTGCTCGGATATGCTTATTATAAAAGAGTCAGCGTAGATAAAAAACAATTCATGCAGAGAAAATATAAAGACAGAATTCTCAAAATTCGAGAAATATAAAGATGCAATTCCTCATGGTAGATGTGTATTGTGAAAAATAAATTTGTTATAGTGACAATATCAACAAAAAACAGAATATAGATGGGGTGATCAGATGGAAGCAACACAGAGAATTCGATTAATCCGGACAATAGAAAAGATGGAGAAAAATCCGGCATTCAGTAATAAGCTTGGAATAAAGAACATATCTGAATATTTATCAGAAAAAGAACAAAAAAATGAAAGACACATATCAGAATGAGTTTCAGAAGGAGTAAAAAATGTTATCGTTATTATTTACAATTTGTATGATTTGGTTTGTTGGAAAATTTTTTATATTTGGATTAAAAGCATCCTGGGGAATTATGAAATTACTTTGTACAGTTATTTTCTTTCCGGTGATATTGATTGGTATGGTTATAGGTGGACTGATGTACATTGCTTTTCCATTGTTGATTGTCGGTGGCATTATAGCATTGGTGACGTCACACTCATAATCGATCAGGAGGAAGAAAACGAATGGGATATGATATTGAAAAAGAAAAAAGAGAAGCAATTGAAGCTGGGCGTAGGGCTTTGAACAGTCTTCAGACAGCAAAAGAAAATCTAAACAGTGCAAAGAACTGGGGACTGGTAGATATGTTTGGCGGTGGCTTTTTCACTACGATGTTAAAACATTCTAAAATGGATCAGGCGAAGCAGAATATGGAGCAGGCAAAGTATGATCTCCGTAATTTCAGCAGGGAATTAAATGATGTAAATATGGCATGTAACTTGAATATCGATACTGGAGATTTCCTTTCTTTTGCGGATTATTTCTTTGATGGCTTTGTTGTGGACTGGGTGGTCCAGGATCGAATCAATAATGCAAAAAGACAGGTAGAAGAAGCAATTCGAAGAACAGAAAGTATCGTCAATCAATTACAGCGTATGTAAAGGAAAAGGCAATGAGTCAGAAATGGTTCATTGCCTTTCTTGGCGTTATGGATTATTTTAATTTTTCTTTTTCGGCATTTAAGAGCTCAAGATTAAGCCCCTGTTCTCCGGCGGTCTTATCTACCCAAAGATTCAAAGAGTCTATGGCTAAAGAAATTTCATCAAGTTTTTTACTGATATAAGCAAAATCTTTCATTTCATCATCGCTGATCTTACCGTCACGGGCAATCTGGATCAGACGACCGGTAAGAGGATTGATTTCATTCAGACCGGCAATTGTCTCCAAAATGATATTTGACAGATCAGTCACTTCAACTTCTGGAACATAGCGGTGGCCTATTTCACATTTGTGTGAGCAGTAATAGTTGCAGAGATCCGGTCGCTTATAAGCATCAGCCATTTGAATGATATCGTAAGGTGTAGGCTCCTGTGTTTCGTATTCGAATTTTTCAATTTTAGAATCCGAGACAGCCTCCATTTTATCACTTGCTTCTGCCCTTGTAAGCCCTGCAGCTTCCCGGCAAAGCTGGTAAATTGTTTTGTTTTCCCTGGTAGATTGTTTACCCATGAGAATTTCCTCCCCGTATATCGCAGAACATGAGAATCATCAATACATAAGATCACATGCAAGACGTGTATTTCTTATATAGAGTTTATGTAACTATTCAGTAGCCACTGTCCCGCGAGGTGTTTTTATCGTTTAAATGCATTTTGGCTCGTAACTGTGAAGGTACTGAACAGTTACGAGTTTATTATACTTGAATCATCAGTCAACAACAAGTTCATAAATGGATAGGAAGCCAGAAAGAGTGAATAAAGAAAGAGAGGTAGTAGAAAAGGAGAACGGAACAATGGGAATTGACTAGAGCGTGTCTGAAAAATCATTTCCGCAATCTGCAAGCCCCACTTTGCGGTATATTTTACCCTCATTCGGTTGCCGTAGCCCGCTACGCCGCCCTCATTCGGATAAAATCTCCCACAAACTGGGACTCGCAGCTCACGAAAAGCCTTTTTCAAACACGCTCTAGGAAGAAATTTTAGGTGCGGAAGGTGCAGATATGGCAGACGTCTATAATGACAGTATACCGGAAGAATCTTATGAATTTGACGCATCGGAAGAGAAAGAGGAAGAGGAATATGATGATCCGAACGCTTACGATGAGCAGTATGAGGAGTATGAAGCTATGACTCATGATCAGTTGGTAAAGAAATGTATAGATCTCGAGTGGGTGGCAGGTGATCTGCAGGATATATCTGATTCTAGATTACAGGACATCAAAATGCTGCTGGATCTTCTTGAGCAGCACAAGATCCAGGTTCCGGAAGATGTGGAAAAGAGATTCCTTGCCTGGATTACGCCATACAATAAACCGGAAGATACATCGTCGGAAAGTACATCATCGAAAGAGATAGTAGACAATTCCATGGCAGATGATGCGTGGGCAGCCATAGAAGAAGAACTAATAGCTGAAGGTTTTTTGGACAACAAGAAGAAATAATCAGAACCACCCGTCTATAGCGGGTGGTTTATTGTTTCGCCCATCTTTAGTCCTTCCATCCAAGGGGATTTAACATGCCGTTTATTTCCATTCGAATATTTCCCAAATGAACCTCCAGCATGAGATAGACATCCAGATCATGCATCAGAAGGAAGAGCAGTTCGAGAAAATGTCCCACAATAAACCGAAGCATCATCTTATATTGGTCTGACATCGTACCACAACCGAGATCATTCTGGAGCAGCCGGAAGCAAAGAAATGCTGCTGCGTCATGGATGCCAAATATTCCGGATGGAACGAGAAGAAAAAATGCTATAAACTTCCTGGAAACATGGACATCTATAAGCAGTTTTTCTATCAGGAGCAGATGCTTCGTATCTACGAACAGGCGGGACAAAAGGACGTCTGTGTCTACAATTTTCTGATCTTCCCGGATCATATGAAGGATACCGGACAGCAAAAAGCAGTCAATCGCAAAGATTGGCTGCTTTTTTGCTGCATGGAAAGGTTAAGAACGCCCTGTGAGAAATCTTAATATTTTTTTGGTATTTACGGGAAATTTACTTATAGTTCCGAATTTGACAAAATCCATGGAAGAATCAAACAAAAAGAACGAGATGTGAAAAGAACGGATTGTTATAATAAAATCAAACTTGACTGAGAAAATCTGTGTGCAGGAAGAACAGGATTTCAGACGGGAAGGAGGTACATCATGAAGAATCGGAAAAAACAGTTCCTGAAGATCGGAGGCATCGTAGCAGTGTTTGCGGTTGTGGGAATTGTTGCCGGCGTCATGCAATATAAAAAGGATCATCGATTTGATCTGACTGTTGCGGAACATACCATCAGCAAAGAAGAGTATGTAAACTGCATGGAATCTGTAGAATATGATACCAAAATGCAGATTCAGCAGGATTACGACGCCGTTTATGGAGACGATTTCTGGAAGAAAAAGTATAAGGAAAAATACGGGTATGAAATTCTGGCGGAAAATACAGTCGAGCAGCTGAAATACATTCATACAGTGTATGATCTCGCAAAAGAAAACGGTGATATATCAGACAATAGTTATGAGGCTCTGGAAAAGCGCTGGAAAGATGAGAATGCGGAACGAAAAGAAAAAGTGGAAAAAGGGGAAGTAATCTATGGACTGAAAGAGTATACGTTTCCACTTTATCTGGATTATGAAATCAGCACTTTGAAGGAAAAATACTGCAGTGATACGGATCGCGAAGGTATGGAACTGACAGAAGATGAGATCGTTAAACACTACAAAAGCCGGGACTGGATTTTTGGAGATAGTGAAGAAAATGCAGATCTGGAAACAGCGAGAGTTGCAGTAGAACGAGAACTGCGTGAGCAGAAATATGATGATATGATCGCGCAGCGGGAAGAAGATTCTCAGGTGGAAGGAAACATGGAGAATATAAATCATTTCACCCTAGAGAATCTGCAATAACAGAAGGAGAAAAGGTATGAAGAAAAAATGGATGAGCGGAACGCTGGCTCTTCTGCTTGCAGGAACAACAGTTGCATCAATGATGCCGGCAGTTCCTGTTCAGGCAGCGGGAGCAGACGGTACAGGAACAACGTATTACGTTGATTCCAAAGGCGGAAATGACAACAATGACGGAACATCAGAGAGCAAGGCGTTTCAGACACTGGATAAAGTGAATGAACTGGATCTGGAACCGGGTGATACGGTACTCCTGAAAAAGGGATCGGTATTTGAAGATCAGGCACTTGTCTTTACAAAAGAGGACAGTGGTAGTGCAGAAGCACCGGTAAAAGTATCCACATACGGAGAAGGAAACAGACCACAGATCAACACCAATGGTCACGGTCAGTGGGAACTGAACTACGGAAACCCGCTGGATAACCAGAACCACAAATGGAAAGGTACCGTATCTTCCAGTATTTTAATTGAAGATACCGAGTATATTGAGATCGACGGTCTGGAACTGACCAATGACAGAAAGAGTACCACCGATACCGAAAAAGACAAAGCATATAACGATGCGTATGCGATGGACAGAACCGGTGTTGCCGGTGTTGCGAAAGACAACGGAACGGTAGATCACATCGTGTTGAATGATTTGTATATCCATGATGTGACAGGTAACGTTTATAACAAACATATGACAAACGGAGGTATTTACTTCATCGTTGAAAAACCAACCGATGAGAGTGCAACCGGAATTGCAAAATACAATGATGTGCAGATCAAGAACTGTTCCCTTGATACGGTAAACCGTTGGGGAATTGCCGTTGGATACACCTATCAGTGGAGCAAATTTACAACCGCTTCCCTGTCAGATGATGTCATGGCAAAATACGGTTCCTCCAACGTGGTTATCGAGAACAACTATCTGAACCATGTGGGTGGAGATGCGATCACAACGATGTACCTTGACAGACCACTGGTTCAGTACAATGTATCAGAGAATGCAGCGGAGCAGATCAATACCACAGATTACTCCCAGCAGCAGCCGAGACTGGATGCAAATGGCAACGAAACCGGCAAACAGGGTGTTGGGGCAGGACGAGTAGCAGCAGGTATCTGGCCATGGAAATGTAAAAATGCAATTTTCCAGTACAACGAATGTTTTGCAACACTGAATGCTTCCAATGGTAATGGAGACGGACAGCCGTGGGATGCGGATTATGGTGATGGAACAAACTATCAGTACAACTACAGCCATGGAAATACAGCAAGTACCATTATGTTCTGTGGCTGGGAGTCCATTAACAACACATTCCGTTACAATATCAGCCAGAATGAAGATATGGGACCTCTGGATCCGGCGGGCAACTCCGGAAACTGCCAGGTTTACAACAATACATTCTATATCAAAGAAGGTATCAATACCATCTGGCACTACACACACGGCAATGGCGGTCCGGTTACCATTGAAAATAATATTTTCTATTTTGAGGGCAGCACACCGGCTACTGTAAGCAACTGGAATATCAGTGGAAACAAGACTTACAGCAATAACTTATACTACAATGTAAGCTCTTATCCGAACGATGAGGCAGCAGTGAAAGTAGATGCAGGAACGGATGTACTTGTGGATGCAGGATCAGGTCCAAGCGCAGCAGCTGCCGACAAACAGGCAAGACGTCACGAAGATCCAACCGCTTCTACCGTATTTGACGGATACAAACTGGCGGAGAATTCTCCGGCTATCAATGCAGGTAAAGTGATCGTTGACAAGAACGGTTATACGATCGATCATGACTTCTTTGGTCATGCCATCACAGCAGTACCGGAAATCGGAGCAGCAGAAAGCGATGCAGTGACAGCACTTGTGCTGAGATCCAATGTATATACAATCTCCGGAACAAAAGTAAGTGACCTTCCGAAAAATACAACCGTAGCAGAATTCCTGAAGAATGTTGTTGTTGATGCAGGAGTTAAGGTTACCATTAAGAATGGCGAGACTGTTCTTGGTGATTCCGATATTGTAAAAGGAGGAGCAACGATTGTTCTTTCTTATGAAGGTATGGAAGATGTTATTTATACAGTAATTGCAAGCTCTGACAAAGAACTGAAAGACAGTTACTATGAAGTAAAGGGAACAACCATGAACGTTCCTTATACCGATAAAAATCCGACAACTGTAAAGGAAATGAAAAACAATATCACAGTAGCGGATACCGCAACCGTTTCTGTACTCAATGGTGGAACAGAACTGGCAGATAAGGATGCAGTAGCAGCCGGAATGACACTTCGCATCACTGCGGAAGACGGAACAACCAACGATTATACCATCGGACAGAAAAATACATATAACTGGACTCTGGACTATGTGAACGGACAGCAGGGAAATGTGTGGTTTGGTCAGATGAAGAACGGAACCGGCAGCTGGGCAAATATGACAGAGGTCGACAGAGACGGATGGCCAAACTGGTGTGTAAATACCTATTATGGTCCTGGTATTGATGGACAACAGGGTACTGTGTCAACGACTGACGCAACTGTACACGGATTACTTTCCGCACCGCCGAATACAAGTATCACAACCGCAATGGCATACAGAGTACCGAAGAGCGGAACCGTATCTTTCAATATAAAAGGTGATGAGCCATATCTTCGTCAGAATGGAAACTCAGGTGGAACGGTTACCTTAAGTCTTCTGTTAAACGATACCGAATTACAGAGTGTAACACTTACAAACAGCCGGGTACAGGCAACAGACTGGAAGAGCTTTGATGAAATCGAAGTTAGCCAGGGTGATGTGATCCGCGTGACAACAAAGAGCAACAGCAATCCAACCAAACCATCTGTTCATGTAACTCCGATCATCAGTTATGTAGATAAAGCTGCAGCAGACACCGAAGCACCGACAGCTCCGGCAGCAGTAACAGCTACAGATGTTACCGAGACAACAGCAAAAGTTACATGGGATGAAGCAAGTGACAATGTAGGTGTTGTTGGATACAACGTATATGTAAATGAAAACAAAGTAAATGACGAACTGGTAACCGGAACCGAGTATGATCTGACCGGACTTGCTGAAGAAACTGAGTATACCGTAACGGTAACAGCAGTGGATGCAGCCGGAAATGAATCTGCAAGATCCGAGGCAGCAACCTTTACAACAGAAAAAGCAAAAGATATGGAAGCACCGACCGTACCGTCTGGTGTAACCGTAACAGACATTACCGAGACAAGAGCAACCGTTAGCTGGGAAGCATCTACCGATAATGTAGAAGTAGCCGGATACAATGTATATGTAAACGATACAAAAGTAAATGCAGCACCTGTAACCGGAACAACCTATGATCTGACCGGACTTACCGAAGAAACAGAGTACACCGTAACGGTAACAGCTGTAGATACATCGGAAAATGAATCTGTAAGATCCGAGGCAGCAACCTTTACAACATTGAAAACGGAAGATCCGAAGGATACCGAGGCACCGACAGTACCTGCAAATGTAAGAACTTCTGATGTTACCGAGACAACAGCAAAAGTTGCATGGGATGAAGCAAGTGACAATGTAGGCGTTGTTGGATACAACGTATATGTAAACGAAACAAAGGTAAATGACGAACTGGTAACCGGAACAGAGTATGATCTGACCGGACTTACTGAGGAAACCGAATATACGGTGAACGTAACAGCAGTAGATGCAGAGGGAAATGAATCCGTAAGATCCGAAGCAGTGACATTTACAACACTGAAAACAGAGGAACCGGCGGACACCGAAGCACCGACCGTACCAGCCAATGTAAAAGCATCTGAAATTACTTATACAAAAGCAACGATCGCCTGGGAAGCATCTACCGACAATGTAGAAGTAGCCGGATATAATGTATATGTAAACAATACAAAAGTAAATGCATCCCTGGTAGCAAATCCTACCTATGATCTGACCGGACTTACCGAAGGAACCGAATACACCGTAACCGTGACAGCAGTAGATGCAGCCGGAAATGAGTCTGAACCATCAGAAGCCGTTACCTTTACAACAGAAAAAGAAACCGTAGATCCGGATCCGGAACCGGAACCAATTGTTGTAGATAAGACAGCACTGAAAGAGAACGTAGCAAAAGCAGATACCGCACTGGCAGCAACAGACAAGTACACAGAGGATTCTCTGAAGAAACTGCAGGATGTTTATACACAGTATGCAGGTGTGCTGAATGCGGAAGATGCTACACAGGAGCAGGTAAATGAGGCAAATAAAGCCATCAAAGAAGCTCTGAGTGCTCTTGAAGAAAAGAAAGCAGACGACAGCAAGAAAGATGATGAAAAGAAGGATGATACAAAGAAAGATGACAATCAGACTACGACTCCTTCCGATACATCCAAGAACAATAATAACACGACAACAAAAGGAAACAGCACAGGTACAGGCCGTACAAATACAGGCAGTACAGGTGTGGGCAGCACAAAGACAGGCACTTCCACAACAGCTGTGAAAACAGGAGATGCAACGAATGCAGCAGGTTGGGGATTCGCACTGGCAGCATCCGCAATCGCAGCGGCAGCTGGTGTTGCAGGAAAACGGAAAAAAGAGGACTAAGATTTCGTCGGAAATAAAAACAGGGCATCGCACGAAGTGCGATGCCCCTTTTTCGTTTATTTTAAAATAGCTTTTCTGTATTGCGATGGTGTTGCATTGATGACACTCATAAAGACCTTGGAATACTGCTGAGAGTCCCGGAATCCAACCTGCAAAGCGATCTCCGTCAGTGTCAGATCGGTACTCTGCATCAGTGCGATGGAGCGGTTGACACGGTAGATTGTAATGTAATTGGAGAGTGTGACACCCATATAGCTCTTAAAAATCTTGCTCAGATATCGTACAGAAATCTGTAACTGCTGTGCAATGTCTTCTTGCAGGATCTTTGTTGTGTAATGCTCCTGAATATAATTCAGCGCGTAAGCCACATAACTGTTTTGCAGCTGTGGTTTTGCATACTCGTGCACGGGTTCTGTATGATCAAGAATATAAAGCATCAGGTTCATCAGAGACACATTAATATTGGCAGCCGTAAACAGACTGTCAGAAGAAGTGTGCAGATCGATCAGTTTCCGAATCTGTTCGTCAATCCTCTCGTCAGAACTGAGCCGGTAATAAAAATGAGAAGAAAACAGCACAGCATGAAGAAGCGTGATCGGAAAGATCCCGTCATTTTCAAGGATAATCGTTGAGAACATATCCGGATTAAAATGAATGTGCTGAAATTCACAGTCGGAGGTATCATTCAGATAAAAGGAATGTACCACATCCGGGAGAATCATAATAAAATCTCCCTCTGTGCAATGAAGAGTCTCTGACTGAATATCCATATAACATTCGCCGGAAAGAATCCGGTAAATCTCAATATTCGTATGCAGGTGCCGCATAAATCGGTAACCGGCTTTTCGGAATTCTACAACTGCTCCGGATAAAATAGAGTCAGACAGAGTCATCTGTGAGGAGACTTTACTTTTCTGGGGGACAGGAGCCTGATTGGTGAGCATGGAATGCTTCGGTGCTGTTTGAACAGCGTTGTTTTTTTTCATGTGTAAAAGCCTCCAAATATAAGTAGCGTTAATAAGCAGTAAGTATTATTATAGCAGAAAAACGGGGAAAATGCACGAAAAAGTGTAAAAAATATAAATGGTATTTAGAAAAAATATACGAAACATTAACATGTATTGTGCAACGGATGGATGAAAAGAGGAAATATACAGGACGGAGAGTTTTTGTGCTTTTTTCGTTGACACACACCACCGTATTTGATATTATTTATCAAGTAATTAAATATTCCATGAGGGAGTAGTTAGCGCGAAAGTGTGGTTTGTCAACATTCTGATTGTAGTACAGAGTACAATCTGGCAAATCTTAAATAATGAGACTCATGTATATCTTTACTTCGGAATAAGAAGTTTTGTCCGGGGTGAAGATATACATGAGTCTTTTTTTACGCGGGTGGCGGCTGCCGGAGAAATCATGGAGAGAGAAAAAGGAGGAAACTATGGAGAAATTTATTAACAACGCCCCATTTGCACTGGTTCTGGCTGCTCTTGTGATTGGCTTTGTGCTGCTGATCAAGGGTGCGGATTATTTCGTAGAGGGAAGTTCGAGTGTGGCAAAACGCTTCCACGTGCCGGCGATCATCATCGGTCTTACGATCGTGGCGATGGGAACCTCACTTCCGGAGACGGCGGTCAGTGTATCAGCGTCCCTTGCGGGAAATAATGAACTTGCGGTGAGCAACGTCGTAGGTTCCAATATCTTTAACCTGATGGTGGTTATCGGAGTCTGTGGCGTGCTGGCTACGGTCAATGTAGCAAAGGAAACGATTCGAAGAGACATCCCGTTTTCCCTGATCTGTGCAGGAATGCTGCTGATCTTTGGAATCGCAGGAATCGGAGACAAATCCTCGATGACACTGGGGCATCTGGACGGCGTGATTTTTCTGGTATGTTTTGCGGGATATATTTTCTATATGATCCGTAGCGCACAGAAGGCAAGCAGAGAAGGAAAGAAAGTGGAGATCGAAGGTGGTTCAGACGAGGAGATCAAACTGATCTCGATGCCGTTAAGTATTGTATTTATCGTTGGCGGTGCGGCTGCAATCGCAATCGGCGGAGATATTACCGTAGATGCGGCTGCAAGGATTGCAGGGGATCTTGGCATGAGCCAGACACTGATCGGACTGACGATCGTTTCCATCGGAACCTCTCTCCCGGAACTGGTAACTTCGATTGTTGCAGCGAAAAAGAACGAAGTGGATATGGCACTTGGCAACGCAGTGGGATCCAATGTATTTAACATCCTGATGGTTCTCGGTATCGCGTCCGCGATCAGCCCGATCACGATCATCAGAGAAAATATCATTGATCTGTGTGTGCTGATGGTATTTACCGTGTGTGTATGGATCTTTGCGGCGACGAAGAAACGGATCGGAAAAGTGGAAGGATTCTGTATGATCGCACTTTATGCGGCGTATGCGGTCTATATCATTATCAGATAAACAGGGAGAAAAAGCATGTTATTATTTTTAAAGGTATTTTTCACGGAATTTATCGCAGAGATGGGTGATAAGACGCAGTTGATGCTGATCGCGCTCACTTCCAAGTACAAGTTAAAAGATATTATCCTGGGAACAGCGGCAGCGATCCTGGTGCTGAATGGTCTGGCGGTACTGGCGGGCGGACTGGTCAGTGAATTTATCCCGGAATGGCTGATCAAGATCATCGCAGCACTGGCGTTTCTCTATTTTGCGGCATCGACGCTTGCAGGGGACGATGACGACGAAGAAGAAGAGGGCGGAAAAAGCAAGATCCAGTTCGCTCCGCTGGCAGTGTTCTGTACGTTCTTTGTAGCAGAGCTGGGAGATAAAACACAGCTGACAGCCATTACTTTCGGCGCTAATGAAGGTATGGGAGCCGCTTTTATCGTATGGATCGGATGTTCTCTGGGACTTTTTTTGGCGGACATTCTCGGTATGCTGGTGGGATATCTGTTAAAGAGTAAGACACCGGAAGGTCTGTTAAATACACTGGCGTTTGTGATCTTTGCAATTTTCGGTATCTACACCTCTTATCAGGCACTGAACCTGATCAGTGAAAGCGTCTGTCCGATCACCGTATGGCCGCTTCTGGCAGCTGTTACGGTGGTTTTCGTGGTGATCTGTGTATGGCTTTTTATGAAGAAGAAAAAGAGCCAGGATGTGTCAGTGGACAAACAGTAACTATATGATTGAAAATAAAACGGAGTGAATCATTGCGGATGTAATTGACGAATGATTTTCTGAATAAAAAATAAGGAAGCAGATCTGAAAAATAATCTGTTTCCTTATTTTTTTGATTCTTTTGTTATTTCAATTTGAATTTCACATAAACCGGATCGTGATCCGAATAAGTGTATCCGGTGTTGATGTTGTCGTAGGAGAGACACTCGATGTTATCGGAGATAATAAATCCATCCAGCGTCACCGTATAGGTTTCTCCAGGCACATATTCCATATCGGCATTTCTTGCACTGTTCCATAAAGCATCGCGTTCGGTATCACTCAGCTGGTCGATGCAAAAGGAGAAATGATCCGGGAGGCTGGCTCTCGGGAATGGGTACGCCCAGGATTCACGGTCTTCGGAATCGTCCTCGGAGGCTTTCAGATCATGGTTGAAGTCGCCGCCGCACAGGACGTAATTGCCTGCCTCGTATTCTTTCTGCATGTCTTCGGCAAGCATCGAGATCTGTCTCTCGCGGATCGCATCGCTGTTGCCGTAAGCGGACATGTGGAGTTCGAAGATCACCAGCTCTTTTCCGTTGTCCACCGGAACTCTGGAGATGCTGTAGCAGCGATCCAGGTCAAAGAACTTGCTGAATGACGTAGACACCGGGAAACTTCTCCGGAGAGCATCGATCACCTGATATCTGGAAAACAGTGCCAGTCCCGATTTACTGCTCCCATGAGGCTGTGTAAACGGATAGAAGAGGAAGGCGGAGTCATAGTTCTGTGCGAAGACAGAATTATAGGAACTCAGACAGTCCTTTAAGATCGAGTATTCGTTTACGTGATAACTTCTGGTGGAATCGAGATCCACTTCCTGCAGCAAGGCAAAGTCCGGATCGTAAGAGGCGATCAGTTCACCGGCACCCTGGATCGTATCCTGTACGCTTTCTTTGCTCTTTGCCCAGGAGGATTTACCGCCGTCCATGAAGAAGCTGAAATCCGGTGTGTACGCACCGAAACCAAGATTGTAGGTCAGTGCGGAATATTCCTGTCCGGCGGTCAGGGACGAGTTGTACAAAGCAGTTGCAGATGCCGGACGCGCCCCGGAAGTCAGTCCTTCCAGATCCTCTCCGGCGTCAGGGGCGGGTTCCACTTCCAGAACCAGATTGTCTTCGATGCGGTGGTAGCTGGCGTAGAGATAGATGATATAAGCAATCAGAGCCAGTAAAATTACCCCGAGTACGATACCAAGTACTTTGAAAATTTTCTTTACGGTCTTTTTCATAGTATGCCTTTCTTATCTAATGTAAAATACAGGTAAAATTCTATTTCCTTGAGTGTATCATATTCGGGATAAAAACTCTATAAACTTCTTATTTTTGTTATTTATTCGATCGGCTCAAAATCAGCAGCTCCGTGTTTGCAAAGCGGGCAGATGTAGTCTGCCGGAAGTTCATCACCCTCGTAGATATAGCCGCAGACTTTGCAGACAAATCCTTTCTTTCCTTCGGTTTCCGGTTTTGGTTTTACGTTGTTCTGGTAGTAGGTGTAAGTCATGGTCTCCTGGTTGCTCATGACACGGGCTTCTGTCACGCTGCAGATGAACATGCCGTGGGTTTCCAGATCCACATAATCTTCTACTTTCAGCGACATGAATGCATTGATGTATTTATCCAGGAAGACCAGTCCGTTGTCGGAACGGTGTACGGTCTGTCCGGCAAACTTGTCTACGCTTCGTCCGGTCTGGAAACCGAACTGCTGGAAGACGGAAAATGGGGCTTCGGTGGACAGACAGTTGACATTTAACACACCGGTCTGTTTGATGACATGGTGTGAGTAGTTGGCTTTGTTGATGTTGACTGCCACACGGTTCGGGGTGTCGGTCAGCTGGATGACGGTGTTTACGATCAGACCGTTATCCTTCTTACCGTCGTTAGAAGTTACCACATACAGGCCGTAACCGATCCGGAACAGTGCGGTCAGGTCATTTTTATTGGCAAGGGTATCGTTCTGGGCAATGTACTCTTTGCACAGTTCATCTGCCATGGCTTCCAGCTGATCCTGATTGTCCTGATTGATGGCGGAGAGGATCTTTACGGTGGTATCGAGCCAGTTGATCTTTTTACATTTTGCCATCATCTCGCGCATCACTTTGGCAGCGAGAGGCGCCCAGGAACCGTTCTCGATCAGACCTACCGTGCGGTTCTGGAAGTTGTGTTCCACCAGACGGGAGATGTAGTCGTGCATGAACGGATAGATGCTTGCGTTGTAGGTTGTGGTGGCAAGGATCAGTTTGCTGTAGCGGAAGGCGTCGGAGAGAGCCAGAGACATATCGTCTCTTGCCAGATCGTATACGACAACCTTCGGACATCCTTTGCTTCTTAATTTGTCAGCCAGCAGATCAACTGCTTTTTTCGTATGACCATAGACAGAAGTGTAGGCGATCACGATGCCTTCTTCTTCCGGTGTGTAGGAGGACCAGGTGTCATACAGACCGATATAATGTCCGAGATCTTCTGAAAGTACCGGTCCGTGGAGTGGGCAGATGATCCGGATATCGAGGGTTGCTGCCACTTTTAAGAGGGACTGAACCTGTGTGCCGTATTTTCCTACGATACCGATGAAGTATCTGCGGGCTTCGTCATCCCAGTCTTCTTCCACATCCAGGGCACCGAATTTGCCGAAGCCGTCGGCGGAGAAGAGTACTTTATCAGTGCTGTCGTAAGTTACCATAACTTCCGGCCAGTGTACCATTGGAGCAAATACAAAGGTCAGCTGATGGTTTCCAAGGCTTAACGTGCCACCGTTGGTAACTTCGAGCTTCTGTCCCTCCAGAGTAAGTCCGAAAAAGTTGTAGATCATCTGGAAGGTCTTCACGTTGGCGACAACGGTGGTGTCCGGGTAAACTTTCAGGAAATTAGCCACGTTGGCTGCATGATCCGGTTCCATATGCTGCACGATCAGGTAGTCTGGTTTGCGGCCATCAAGTACCCGCTCCAGGTTATCCAGCCATTCGTGGGTGAAGTTTGCATCTACGGTATCCATGACAGCGATCTTTTCATCGAGGATCACGTAAGAGTTGTAAGCCATACCGTTGGCTACCGGGTACTGGCCTTCAAATAAATCCACTTTGTGATCGTTGACGCCTACGTATTTGATAGTATCTGTGATTCTCATAAAAATCCTCCTGTAAAAACTATAGTTTGATAAAAAATTATCGAACTCTGAGTGCCAGAGTTTCTATGTCCTGTTGTAGATAGTATAACCGAAAAAAACAGAAAAATCTGTTGCAAAAGCAACAAAACAAGTGTATAGATAAAAAAGAAGAGAAAAGCAAAGGAAGCGATCAGAGAAATATAAGGGAGGAATCGGTATGGAAAAAGTGACATTGTTTTCCCATATTTTACCGGAAGAGCAGGAACGGATGCGTGTCTGCTTTCAGATGCGGGAAGCAGTATATCAGAACAATGAGATTATCATGGAGTATACCAGTACGATGAAAAAAATCGGTCTGATTATGGAAGGGCAGGCATCTCTTTATGGAAATGATGTAGAAGGCAGTCAGTATCTGATGGATGAACTGAAAAAGGATGATGTGTTCGGGGAACCCTTGCTTTTACCGGAACCGTCCCAACATTATTATGTATGTGCAAAGACAAGAACCAGGGTGATGTTTATCGATTATGAGCACGTGATCAAACGCTGTGAAAATGCCTGCAGCTTTCACAGCCAGATGGTCAGTAATCTGTTACAGCTGATCGCCATGAGATCCAGCCAGCAGGCAAACCGGATCTATGTTTTATCCAGAAACAGCATCCGGAAAAAAATTATAGCCTATCTGAATGAAGTGGGAGGAGAGAAAAAGAAGCAGGTATTTACACTGCCGGTATCTTATACTACATTAGCAGAATATCTGTGTGTGGACCGGAGTGCCATGATGCGGGAATTTAAAAATCTGTCAGAAGAGGGAGTTTTGTTCCGGGAAGGGAAGAATATACGGATTTTGTTGTAAAATGGAAGAAAAGAGATTTATAATTAAGAAAAATAAGGAAAAGAGGTACGTGTATGAAACTGACATTTTTAGGAACAGGAGCAGGGGAAACATATCCGGGATACTGGTGTGAATGTCCTCATTGTACTTATGCAAGAAAACACAGAGGAAAAAACCTGAGAACAAACAGCAGCATGGTGATTGACGAAGAGCTGCTGATCGATATGGGACCATCGTGTTTTGATAATGCAGCCCGGTTCGGAGTGAATTTATCAAAGCTCAAGACACTTCTGGTCACACATCCTCATGAAGATCATCTGTATCCGCAGCATCTGCGCTGGAGAAATACAGACGAAAGCTTGCTGCCGCTTACTTATGTCGAAAAAATGAGACATGGAGGTCCACGGTTTACCGATATCCCGCAGCTGAATATTTACGGGAATTCTTTCGTGATGGAAACGCTCAGAAAAAGTCTGGATGACATGGAAGAACTGAAAATAAATCTGCATGAGATCAGAGAGGGAAAGGAAGAGAAAACGGATGGGTACAGAATCTTGCCGGTTCGCGGAAATCATGGGTCGCAACGGGGATTTTCCCACAGTTATATCATTCAGAAAGATGGAAAAACGTTATTGTATGCGCTGGATTCCGGAAGTTATGACGAGGATCAGTTTGCATTGATACAGGAATATCAGTACGATGCAGTTATTATGGAAGGAACTACAGGACTGAATGAACAGTATGGCGGACATATGTGTCTGATGAACAATATCCGGATAAGGGACCGATTGAAGGAAAATAAGTGCCTGCGTGAGAATAGTAGATTTCTTTTGACGCATCTGTCCCCACACTGGTGTCCGCCGCATGACTGGTACGAATCGATTGTGGCGTCAGAGGGACTGGAACTGGCTTATGACGGTTTACAGATCGAGATCTGAAAGGAAATAAGAGGTTCTGCATAAAAACAATGTGAATTTTTTGTCAAATATAGTGAATTGACCGGTAGTCAGTGTAATGTTACAATGAAGGAAACCGGGAAACTGTTCTCGGTTTCCCGGTTTCCTTTTTCGCTGAACCGTAAATGAGAACAGGACAGGAGAGAGAAATGAGAGAAAAAATCATTGATACGGCCATTGAAGAATTTACCAGGAATGGTTTGAAATTTACGATGAATGATGTAGCGAAAGCGTTGGGGATCAGTAAAAAAACCATCTATACGGTGTTCGAGAGTAAACAGGATGTACTGATGGCGATTGCAGACCGATATGCCCGTGATTTTACGGATATGCGGCAGGAGATCGAGGCGGATACCGAACTGGATACACTGGAAAAGCTGGAACGGCTGTTTTGCGCAATTCCGACCAAGTATTATAACATCGGACTTAGCAGGATCTTCGAACTGGCACAGAAGTATCCGAAGCAGTATAAGTACCTGATGGAAGCAGTCAGTCAGGGGTGGGCACTTGCTGAGCAGTATCTGGAGAAAGGGATCCGGGAAGGAAAGATCCGGAAGAATATCTCGAAACCGGTCGTTATGGCGATGATCCGGGGAACGGTAATCTGCTTTCTGGAGAGCGATATTCTCTACAAGAACGGACTGACCTACGAACAGGGAAAAGAAGAGATGGTACAGATTATCATGAAAGGGATAAGAGAAGCGTGAAAGAGGTAAGAGTCCTTGAGATCAAGGAGAGCGTATTTGCAGATAATGACCGGCAGGCGGATAACCTTCGCCGGGAGTTAAAAGAACAGGGAGTATTTCTGATGAACCTGATGTCTTCACCGGGATCCGGAAAGACTACAACACTGAAAGGAACAATCGAGCGGTTAAAGGATCGGTTCCGGATCGGTGTGATGGAGGCAGATATCGATTCGGATGTGGATGCAAAGGCGATTGCAGAAACAGGGGCCAAATCGATCCAGCTGCATACCGGGGGTATGTGCCACCTGGATGCGGAGATGACCCGACAGGGTGTGGAGGGTCTTGGCGTGGACGATGTGGATCTGGCGATCCTGGAAAATGTGGGAAATCTGGTCTGTCCGGCAGAATTTGATACGGGCGCATCGAAGAATGTGATGATCCTTTCCGTACCGGAGGGACATGACAAACCGCTGAAATATCCGCTGATGTTCCGGATCTGTGATGCGGTGCTGATCAACAAGATCGATGTACTGCCTTATTTTGATTTTGACATGGAACAGGTGAAAGAGTATATCCATCAGAGAAATCCACAGGCGAAAGTATTTCCAATCAGTGCGAAGACAGGGGAAGGCATGGATGCGTGGGCCGAGTGGCTGGCAGCACAGGTAACAGAATGGAAGAAATGAGGGGAAGGGAAATCTGTGGAAGGTACGAGTAAAGTAGCTTACAGGGAGTAACTACTGCAAATAAAAAGGGAAGCGTCTGTTATTCGAATTCAAATCGTTGCCGGTGGATTTGGCGAAGAAAATATAGAAGGCTGGCGCTGTGTAGGAGGATGAAAATGAAGAAAGAACTGGACAAAGAGCTGTATCCGGATTATGTCTACCCGGAGTTCACCCCGGATCCGAACGAACCGTTCCGGGAGCCGATCGCGAAACTGGGCAAAAAGATCACAGACCGGATTCCACAGAAACTGGGATTGAAAAAGATTACCAGAAACGATCCGGAGTACTGGGGACTTGCCGGCGTGCTTACCGATGAGGAAGCAGAACTGGCAGTAAAACTTGGTGTGAGAAAACCGAAAACACTGGCAGAGATCGTGAAACTCTCCGGTCTGGAAGAGAAAAAATGTGAAGCCCTGCTGGAAGAAATGTCAAGAAAAGGTCTTCTGGAATACAACTGGGAGAATCCGAAGCACGAAAAACAGTATGTGTTACCGATGTATGTACCGGGATGTGCGGAATTTTTTAACATGAACGCAAACATCCTGGATTCCAACCCGGAGATGGGAACCTTTTTTGAACATATGTCCCGTCTGCCACTGGAGAAGATCACGCCGTTCGTGCCGGAAGGCGGAGCCGGTATCGGTATGCATGTTATCCCGGTGGAAAAAGCGATCGAGATGGAAAATGAATCCGTAGATCTGGAACATATTTCCCACTGGCTGAACAAATATGAGGGAAAATACGCGGCAAGCCCGTGTTCCTGCCGTCGTTCCCGCCTGACCCACGGAGAGGGCTGCGCGGACGATCCGGAAGGCTGGTGTATCGCCGTCGGAGATATGGCAGATTATGTAGTGGAAACACAGAAAGACGGACGCTATATCGACAAAGCGGAAGCACTGGAGATCCTGAAGGCAGCAGAGGACAACGGATTTGTGCACCAGATTACAAACATCGATGGTGCAAATAAGATCTTTGCGATTTGTAACTGTAACGTGAATGTCTGTTATGCACTGCGTACCTCCCAGCTCTTTAACACCCCGAATATGTCCCGTTCCGCTTACGTGGCGAAAGTAGAAAAAGCCAACTGTGTAGCCTGCGGAAAATGTGTGGAATTCTGTCCGGCAGGTGCGGTAAAACTGGGTCAGAAGCTGTGTGACAAAGAGGGATGCGAAGTGCAATATCCGCGGATCCCTCTTCCGTCTGAGCAGCCGTGGGGTGAGCATATGTGGTCCCATAATTATCGTGATGTGAACCGGATCAATTGTTACGATACCGGTACTGCACCATGTAAAACTGCCTGTCCGGCGCATGTTGCCGTACAGGGCTATCTGAAACTGGCAAAAGAAGGACGTTATGATGACGCACTGGCATTAATTAAGAAGGATAATCCGTTACCGGCAGTCTGTGGACATGTATGTAACCGCAGATGTGAGGATGCATGTACCAGAGGAACCATCGATGAGGCGGTAGCCATCGATGAAGTAAAACGATTCCTGGCAGAACGTGACCTGAATGCGGAGACGAGATATATCCCGAAAAAGACGATTCCGTCCCTGAAAGGTGGATTTGATGAGAAGATCGCCATCATCGGTGCCGGTCCGGCGGGACTTTCCTGTGCATATTATCTGGCGCTGACCGGATACAAACCGACTATTTTCGAGAAAAATGAGGAACCGGGCGGTATGCTTCGTTACGGAATTCCTTCCTATAAATTAGAAAAAGATCTTCTGGCAGCAGAGATCGATGTGATTCGGGAGCTTGGCGTGGAGATCCGCTGTGGCGTGGAGATCGGAAAAGATATTACGATCGAAGAACTGCGTGAACAGGGATACAAAGGTTTCTACGTGGCGATCGGATGCCAGCGTGGAAGAAAACCGGGTATCACAGGAGAAAATGCAAAAGGTACTTATGCAGCCGTTGATTTCCTGCGGGAAGCGGGAGCGAAAGAAAGCTTTGCGCTTGAAGGTGATGTTGTGGTTGTCGGCGGTGGTAATGTAGCCATCGACGCGGCAAGAATCAGCAGTCGCTGTGTGGATGCGAAGATCTCCATGTTCTGTCTGGAACAGCGGGAAAATATGCCGGCAAGTAAGGAAGAGATTGCGGAAGCACTGGAAGAAGGTATCGAGCTGAACTGCGGCTGGGGACCGAAAGAAGTGCTGGAAGAAGATGGAAAAGTGGCCGGTGTGGTATTTAAAAAATGTATCCGTGTACTGGATGAACAGGGAAGATTTTCACCGGAATACGATGAAGAACAGACCATGACCATACCGTGTAAGCATGTGATCTTCTCCGTAGGACAGGCGATCGAATGGGGCAATATGCTGGATAATCTGGATCTGAAGAGACGGCCGAACGGCGGCGCACTGGCAAACAAACTGACCTATCAGACCTCGGAACCGGATATTTTCGTCGGCGGAGATGTGTATACAGGACCGAGATTTGCCATCGATGCGATCGCAGCAGGACGGGAGGGTGCGATTTCCCTGCACCGTTATGTACATGAAAACTGTACCCTGACCATCGGAAGAAACCGTCGTGATTTTGTGGAGCTGGATAAAAACAATATTTCCGTGGACAGTTACGATACATCCAAACGCCAGATCCCGGCGAAAGCAGATGAAAAAGCGCAGGCAGCGACCTTCCGTGATCTGTCTCACAGCCTGACGGAAGAACAGGTGAAAGCAGAAACTTCCCGTTGTCTGTCCTGTGGAGCTTCTGTGGTGGATCCGAATAAATGTATCGGCTGTGGAGTATGTACCACAAAATGTGTCTTTGATGCTATTCATCTGCACAGAGAGATTCCGGGAGCATCTGTGATGCGGGCATCTGAGGATAAACTGAAGTATATTCTTCCGAATATGGTGAAACAGTCCATCAAAGTAAAGTTTGCGAAGAAGAAATAGGAGAATGCAGATATGCATGAACTTGGCGTGACATTTCATATCATGGATCATCTGGAAAAGGTGGCAAAGGAGAATGAAGTGGAAAAAATACGGAAGGTAGTGCTGGAACTTGGGGAGGTCTCAACGGTGATCGAATCCTACCTGCTAAACTGCTGGACGTGGGCGGCGAAGAAACGGCCGCTGTTTGAGGAAGCGGAACTTATTGTGGAGACACTTCCTGCGATTACATACTGTGAGGAATGTGCGAAGACCTATCCGACCATAGAATACGGAAAGATCTGTCCGCACTGTGGCAGCGAACACACGTATCTTTTGCAGGGAAGTGAATTCAACATTAAGGAAATAGAAGTGGAATAAAGATTCCGCGTAAGAAAAAGGAGAGTGAGTGTATGTTTTTTCAGATTTATGGAGAAACAGCAGGATGGCAGCTGCTTGGCTGGCTGTTAGTCTTTGCAGGATTGGTAATTATGAATGAGATCGCAAGGCGGTCGAAATGGGGAGGAATCGCATGTTTCCTGGTACTCCCGGCGGTATTGTCTGTGTACTTTATCGCGATCTATATCGGAGCAGCATCCGGTGCGGAATGGGCGCTGAACAATGATACTTACGTACATATGAACAGCTGGTTCCATTATGCGAAACTGTATGCGGCAACCGCAGGATGTATCGGATTCATGATCCTGAAATATCACTGGGGAAAACTTGGAAAAGCACACTGGTTTAAAGCATTTCCGTTTGTGATCGTAGCAATCAACATCCTGATCGCAGTGGTATCTGACTTTGAATCTGCGATCCGTGCAGGTTCTCTGGCAGGTGGCTGGTGGATGTCATCGGAAGGCGTATGGCTGTATGGTGGCTGGTGGAATGTGCTGAACGGTCTGGCAGGGCTTTTCAATATTGTTTGTATGACCGGATGGTGGGGTATCTATTCTTCCAAAAACAAACAGGATATGCTGTGGCCGGATATGATCTGGGTATATGTTCTGGCCTATGATGTCTGGAACTTCCAGTATACTTACCTGAACCTGCCGACCCATTCCTGGTACTGTGGTCTGGCACTGCTTCTGGCACCGACCTTCGCCGCAGCACTGTGGAATAAAGGCGGCTGGATCCAGAACCGTGCAAACACCCTGGCACTGTGGTGCATGTTTGCGCAGGTGTTCCCACTGTTTCAGGATGCGAGTCGATTTACAACCGTAACATCTGTCTATGGAGAAGGCGGTATCGCAGCAGCGATGGGAAGCACCATGCCGACCGTTGCCAGTCCGACAGCACAGGGACTGATCTCGGTAGTATCCTTTGCTGTGAACGTGTTCGTATTTGCTTATATATTAAAGAGAGCAAAAGCACAGAAGAAGAACCCATGGAAAGAAGAGATCTTCGTGGATACGAAAGATTATCAGGAGGCTATGGCGAGAGCAAAATAAAGAAAACATATAGAAAAGATCCCGTACAGGTGAGGATAAAACTGTACGGGATCTTTTTCACTTTACAGGAAATTGCCAAGGCACATTCTTTGCTATAGATAAAACCTATAACCAATCCTAAAAAATTCCTATAACTACATTTATTGACATAAAAACGTATAAGTGATATTATCTCTACAACGAATACAACATACTAATTCGATAGGAATAATAGGTAATACAAAAACAGGCACAGGAGAGAAAAAAGGACGACAAGCTATGTATATTGAATTAAAAAATATCAATAAATCCTTCGGTGATTTTCAGGCATCGAAAGATGTGAACTTTGCAATCGAAAAAGGAAAACTGGTTGGTCTTCTCGGACCGTCAGGAAGTGGAAAGACAACGATCCTCCGAATGCTTGCCGGGCTGGAGCATCAGGATTCCGGTGATATCTGTATTAACGGAAATGTGGTGAACGACCTTCCTTCGAGTCAGAGAGGAATCGGATTCGTATTTCAGAATTACGCATTATTTCCTTATCTTACGGTATATGACAACATCGCTTATGGGTTAAAGATCCAGAAGAAAGATAAGAAATTTATCAAACAGAGAGTAACCGAGCTGCTGGATCTGGTAGGGCTTCCGGGGCTGGAAAAGAGATATCCGGATCAGCTCTCCGGTGGTCAGAGACAGCGAATCGCGCTGGCGAGAGCACTGGCACCGAATCCGGAACTGCTGCTTCTGGATGAACCGTTTGCAGCGATCGACGCGAAAGTTCGACAGGAGCTTCGTACCTGGTTAAGAGAGACGATCGATAAGATCGGAATCACCAGTATTTTCGTAACACATGATCAGGACGAGGCGATCGAGGTGGCGGATGAGATCATCATCACTAATGAGGGCCGCGTAGAGCAGATGGGAGATCCGGTGGAGATTTATCTGCATCCGAAGACACCGTTTGTGGCACAGTTTATCGGAAAATCTTCGATCATTGAAGATTATGGAAAATTAAAAGGATTTGATTCGATCGGACCGGATACGAAAGCGATCATCCGACCGGAATTCGTAGAGATCAAGAATCCGAAAGATATAACCGAAGAAAGTTCGATCTATGAACATGCTACCGTAGAACAGAGTATTTTCCGGGGTAATTACTTTGAGGTACTGTTAAATATCCGGGGCATCACACTGAGAACGAATTCACCGCTGGTCAACGGACCGTTAAAGAGCGGCGACAAAGTATGGGTAGTCATCAATCAGATGTATGTCTTTGATGATAAGACAACAACAACACTGACAAACAAAGGACTGGATATATCCAGTATGTATTATATCTAGGAAGGAGGCAGAAAGCCATGGCAGCACAGAAAGCAAATACAAAAAAGACAGGAAGTTGGGATCTGCCTTTGAAGGTTATCAAAACAGGAATCGTCTCCTGGCTGATCGTTTTTCTGTTCTGGGGACTGGGATCCTTACAGTATGATGAGATTTTCCTCCCAAGTCCGGCAGAGACCTGGGCAGCGATCAGGGAACTGGTAAGCAACGGTACACTGTGGGCGGACATTGCAGCATCCGTAAGCCGTGTACTGAAAGGCTGGGGACTGGCGGTAGTTATTGCGGTACCGATCGGACTGGTGGTCGGACATTTCAAACCGTTCCGCTGGATCATAGAGCCGATTCTGAGCCTGTTTCGCTTTATCCCGGCTATCGCACTGACATCACTGTTTCTGATGTGGTTTGGTGTGGATGACACTTCCAAAGTAGCACTGATCCTGTATGCGGCATTTTTTCAGGTGCTGGTCAACACGATCGCAGGAGTGGTTGCTACCGATCATTCTCTGATGGAGGCTGCATCCTGTATGGGCGCCAGCCGGCTGAGAGTGTTTTTCACCGTGGTACTGCCTTCCGCAGTTCCGAATATCTTCACCGGTATCCGGCTGGGACTCAGCAGCAGTATCATCTGTGTGATCGCAGCAGAGATGCTGGTTGGCAATGACGGTCTTGGATATCTGATCCAGAGTTCCAAGATGTACTACAAAACAGCCTGGGCATTCGCAGGAATCGTTACCCTGGCACTGATCGGATTCGTTGCAGACCGTCTGCTTCAGCTTTTCGGCTGTACGTTCTTAAAACATTTCGGAGTGAGAAAAGCGTAGGAATCCGGAAGAGAAAAATACCTGCGAGATTGCGATATGAGGAGAAAGAAGTTTCGCAGAAACCATAAAACACCTCGCGAAATACTACTTACTGAATAGTTACAAAACAGCTTTAAAAAGAGGAGGAAACATTATTATGAAAAAAAGAATCATCAGCCTGGCAGCCGCAGCAGTTTTTATTATCGGAACACTTGCCGGATGCGGAAACAGCAGCACACAGACAACAGACAAAACAGCATCCTCCGATGCATCTTCATCCGTTGGAGATCTGGTGACCGTGAGAGATGCAGTGATGACCGGTCAGCTTGATCAGTATGCGACAGAAATTGGTCTCTGGCAGGGGATTTTTGAAAAATACGGCATTGACTTACAGACGACAGAGTTTGTAGCCGGTATCAATACCATCGATGCGGTAGTCAACGGAACCGCAGACATCGGAATGATGGCAGATTATGCAGCAGTCAACCGTCTGGGAAACACCCTGGATGCCACAAACCTGCAGATTTTTTCTCAGATCTCCGGTGGTCAGTCAGCCCTGTCCGGTGGTCTGTATGTAGATCCGAAATACGCGGATGATCCGAAGAGCCTGGACGGTTCCGCAGGATTCATGTACCAGGAAGGAACGGTAACATACTACTATGCAAGTAAGTGCATCGAATATCTGGGCCTGGATGAGAGCAAACAGAACCTGATCAACACTGATTCTTCCCAGACCAGACTGGCACTGATCCAGAAGGGTGGTGCATCCGCTGTGTATGCCAACGGTTCCGAAGCAAAGTATATCGAAGAAGCCGGATGGGTACAGGTGGCAACTTCCCAGGAAATCGGTATTCAGACCGGATCCTACTTCCTGTCAACCGACAAATATATTTCAGAAAATACAGGCACTCTTGCAAAGTTCCTGCAGGCTGTCGATGAAAGTACGCAGTATATCAACGATCATCTGGATGAATCCGCAGAATACCTGGCAGACAAACTTGGTCTGAAAGCAGAAGACTTTAAAGAAAACTGGAAAAACTACAGCTTTGAGCCTGGATTTTCCGAGGAAGCAACGACACATCTGGAAGACATCGAAAAATGGGGATTTGAACACGGAAGTTTCCCGAAAGATTACAGTGTCCGCGATTTTATCAACACCGATGTGGCCAAAATCGCATTTCCGGATAATGTGACCATCGAATAAGAGACAAAGGAGAACCGCAGTTATGATACAGGAACTGAACGTAAATAATTTTGACCAGGAAATCAATAAAGACAAACCGGTGGTTGTAGAGTTCTACACCACCGCATGCAGCCACTGTAAGAAGCTGGTGGGTGCATTAAATAAACTTTCCGAAGAAAAAGGAGACGATGTATTCTTCGGAAAATGCAACATTGATCAGGAAGCACTGTTACAGAGCAGATTTGATATCTCGGCAGTACCGACATTGCTGTTTATCAAAAACGGAGAGATCAAAAACAGACTGGTGGGTGAGGTTCATCCGCTGATCATTCAGGAAGAGATTAAAAAACTGGCATAAAAAGCAGACCACAGGAGGTAAAAGAATATGGGTTATCCAACTGTATTTCCAACAGGAGTTTTAGTATATAACAAAGAGAAAGCGTATAACGGCTACACCATCTATCCATCCGCAAAAGGAGCACTTCTGATCGATATGAACGGAAACGAAGTGAATTTGTGGGCAGGTCTTGGCGGATTCCCGAACAAGATTCTTCCGGGTGGGTATGTCATGGGAACTACCGGAGAACGTGGTGGAAAATATGCATATCAGGATCAGCTGGATCTGGTGCAGGTGGATTATGACGGAAATATCGTCTGGAAATTCGATCACACGGAGCTGATCGCAGATCCGGGAAAAGAACCGACCTGGCAGGCAAGACAGCATCACGATTACCAGAGAGAAGGAAATACCGTCGGATATTATTATCCGGGCGGCGAACCGAAAACCGACAGTGGAAATACCATCATCCTGACACATGAAAATGTATACAATCATGAGATTTCCGATAAAAAACTGATCGATGACAAGATCATCGAAGTGGACTGGGAAGGAAATATTCTGTGGAGCTGGCGGGCTTCTGATCATTTTGAAGAATTTGATTTTGATGAAGCTGCCAAAAATGTTCTGTTCCGTAATCCGGGACTTCACGGAGAAGCCGGTGGTGACTGGATGCACATTAACTGCGTATCTGTTCTCGGAGAGAACAAATGGTACGATGCGGGAGATGAGAGATTCCATCCGGACAACCTGATCTTTGATGCGAGAAATGCAAATATTCTGGCGATCATCAGCAAGAAAACCGGAGAGATCGTATGGCAGATCGGACCTGATTTTTCCAAAACGAAAGAACTTCGCAAACTGGGATGGATCATCGGCCAGCATCATTTCCACATGATTCCGAAGGGACTGCCGGGAGAAGGCAATCTGCTAGTATTCGATAACGGTGGTGAAGGTGGTTACGGTAACCCGAACCCATCCGCACCGACCGGTAACAACAACGCACACAGAGATTACTCCCGTGTTCTGGAATTCGATCCGATCACACTGGAGATCATCTGGCAATACACCCCACTGGAAGCAGGAAATCTGTTATTTACCGATGCTTCCAAGTTCTACAGTTCCTACATCAGTTCCGCACAGCGACTGCCAAACGGCAACACACTGATCACCGAAGGATCGGACGGACATCTGATTGAAGTGACACCGGAACATGAGATCGTATGGGAATATGTGAACCCTTACTTTAAAAATATCGGGGGAAACTTTAAGATGAACATGGTTTACCGTGCATACCGCGCACCATACGAATGGGTACCGCAGGCAACACATGCAGAAGAAGTATCTATTGAGCCGCTGGATGTGGAAACCTTCCGTGTACCGGGAGCATCCAAAGGAGCAGGAACCGGAAAGGTAACTGTAGTTGCAGGTGTGGATCCGAACCGATCCAGCGTAACAGGCATGAATGGGGACGATGAAGACAGTGATGAAGAGAGACTGGACTTCTGCGTGGCTTCTGTAAAGAAGGGCGACCTGAAAGAAGAATAATAAGGAAACGAAAGATATGGCATATGACGTAAGTATTATCGGCAGCGGTCCGGCAGGTTTAAGCGCAGCGATCTATGCAAAGCGGGCGAACCTGTCAGCTATAGTGATAGAAAAAGAATATGAGGGAACCGGACAGATCGCAGAGAGCGGCCAGGTAGACAACTATCTGGGATTGCCGGGGATCAGCGGATACGACCTGGGAGAAACTTTCCGGGAACATGCCGTAAAACTCGGGGTTGCGTTTCTGGAACAGGAAGTGACCAGGATCCAAAAAGAAGAGTCCGGACAGTTTCAGATGACCTTCTCAGACAGTTCTGTGATCGAATCAAAGACTGTGATCTATGCAGCGGGAGCATCCCCACGGAGGGCTGATATTCCGGGAGAGAAAGAATATGTGGGAAAAGGCGTTTCCTACTGTGCGATCTGCGACGGATCCTTTTACCGGGGTAAAAAAGTTGCCGTGCTCGGCGGCGGAGATACCGCACTGGATGATGCCGGTTATCTGGCAGGTCTGGCAGAGCAGGTGTATGTGATCCACAGAAGAAAAGAGTTTCGCGGTGCAGCTGCCACGGTAGAAAAGCTGAGAGAAAAAGAGAATGTCACATTTGTACTGGAACACCAGGTGAAAGAAATCACCGGAGAAGCGAAAGTAACAGGTGTTGTTCTGGAAGACGGAACAGCGATCGCTGTGGACGGCGTGTTCGTGGCTTACGGATCGGTTCCGCAGACAGCACTGTTAAAGGATCTGGTGAAACTGGATCCGGCAGGCTATGTGAAAGCGGACGAAACCGGAGAAACCAGTCTGGCAGGACTGTATGTGGCAGGAGATGCCAGAACAAAGAAACTGCGTCAGGTTGTGACGGCGGTTTCCGACGGAGCCAACGCAGCAACAGCGGTGGCTGAATATTTGAAATAAAAAGTAACGTTCCGCAAGATGATCCTAGAGCGTTACTGTGAGAGAGGAATAAGCGTATGAGTTTTAATACAGACCTTCTCCATGCAGGAGTGGTTCGGGAGGCAAACGGAGCAACCCTTCCCCCGGTCTATCAAAGCAGTGCGTTCGAACAGGACACAGCCGCAGATCTGGAAAAAATATTTGAAAATAAAGCTCCCGGCTACTGTTACACCCGCGTAGGGAACCCGACAGTAACCGCATTTGAAAACAGAATCACAAAACTGGAAGGCGGCATGGCTTCGATCGCCTGCGCTTCCGGTATGGCGGCGATCATGAATGCTATTTTAAATATTGTGCGAAGCGGGGACGAGATCGTCTCTTCCGCAAGTCTTTACGGAGGATCGATCGATCTGTTCCGCGATATTGAGGAATTCGATATCAAAACCAGGTATATAAAAAATAATGACTGGGAAGCGATCGAGGGAGCCATCAACGAACATACCCGTCTGCTTTTTGCAGAGACGATCGGCAATCCCTGTCTGGATGTGACTGATGTGGAACGGCTGGCAGAGATTGCACATGCACATAAGATTCCGCTGATCCTGGATAATACAACAGCAACGGCGTATCTGTTCCAGGGCTTGAAACACGGTGCCGATATCGTGGTCAATTCTTCTTCCAAATACATCAACGGAAGCAGCAATTCCATCAGCGGTATCCTTACTTACAGCGGAAGATTCCAATGGGATCCCCAGATGTATCCGCAGATCGCAGCCTATAAAAAGTTCGGACCGATGGCGTATATCGCAAGACTCCGAAACAGCCTTTTCCGTGACACCGGCGCGTGTCTGGCACCGATGAATGCGTATCTGAATCTGATCGGTATGGAGACGCTTGGACTGCGGATGGAGCGGCAGTGCAGCAATGCACTGGAACTTGCACAGTGGCTGGAAGAGACGTATCCGTCTGTTACTGTCAACTATCCGGGACTGAAAAGCAGCAACTGGTATGAGATCTCTGAAAAACAATTTTCCAGAGGATATGGAGCGATCCTAACGCTGCGAGTGGGAAGTAAGGAAAATGCATTTGCATTGATTGATGCACTGAAAATCCCATACACACTTTCCAATATCGGGGATACGAAGACACTGGTGATCCACCCGGGATCCACGATCAGTCTTCACAGTTCAGAACAGGAAAAAGAAGATGCAGGTGTTTTCGAAGATCTGATCCGGGTGAGTGTGGGAATCGAAGATATCGAAGATCTGAAAGCAGATTTTGCACAGGCGATCGAAAAAATCGGAGCGTTGTAGGAGGAGAGAGCGATGGTACAGAAAGTAGATTACGCAGCCTTAAAAAAAGGCGGCTATATGAGACAAAAACAGAAAGGTTACGGTTCCCTGCGACTGGCGGTGATCGGTGGTAATCTGACAGCAGAAAATATCAAAAAAGTGGCGGAAGTAGCAGAAAAATACGGCCGCGGCTATGTACATATGACATCCCGTCAGGGAATCGAGATTCCGTTTATCAAAGTGGAAGAACTTGCCGAGGTAAAAGAAGAACTGGCAAAAGGCGGTGTGGGAACCGGCGTGTGCGGCCCACGTGTCCGTACCATCACAGCTTGCCAGGGATCGGAAGTCTGTCCCAGCGGATGTATCGACACCTACACACTGGCAAAAGAACTGGATGCCAGATATTTCGGACGGGAGCTTCCGCATAAGTTCAAATTCGGTGTTACCGGATGTCAGAATAACTGTCTGAAAGCCGAAGAAAATGATGTGGGAATCAAAGGTGGTATGAACATCGCATACAAAGAAGACGACTGTATCTCTTGTGGTGTATGTGTGAAAGCCTGTCGCCAGGAAGCACTGAAAATGGTGGACGGTAAAGTAGAGCTGGATGCAGAGAAATGTAATCACTGCGGTCGCTGTGTCAAGAGCTGCCCGGTGGATGCATGGGAGGGAACTCCGGGATATATTGTATCTTTTGGAGGAACTTTCGGAAATAACATCTACAAAGGAGAAGAACTGCTTCCGCTGATCCCGGACAAGGAAACCCTGTTTCGTGTGACCGATGCGGCGATCACCTTCTTTGAGAAACATGCAAATCCAAGCGAACGTTTTCGTAAGACGTTGCAGCGTGTGGGAGAGGAAGATTTCCGCAAGCAGTTGAAAGAAGCGTACGAGGGACAGTGAAAGGAGAACTATCATGGCTGAATTAGATTTTGAAGTGACCGATGAGGTTGATATTACCGATAAAGTATGCCCCCTGACATTCGTAAAGGCAAAAGTTGCCATCGAAGAGCTGGAGGATGGAGAAGTCCTAGCTGTCCGCATGAACGACGGAGAACCGGTACAGAATGTTCCGCGAAGTATGAAAGAGGAAGGACACAAAGTCCTGAAATTAACCGATAACGAAGACGGCACTTACACCATGTATGTAAGAAAGGTGGAAGAGTAATGGCAGTACGGGTAAGCAAAGCGGATTTTGAAGAAAAAGTATTGAAAGAAGCGCTTCCGGTTCTGGTGGATTTTTATTCCGATTCCTGTGTGGCGTGCAAAAAACTGGCGCCGGTGTTAGGAAACGCGGAAGACGATTATGAAGATAAGATCAAAGTATATAAGGTAAATACGAACTTTGATGTGGAACTGGCAGAGCAGTATGAAGTGCAGTCCAATCCGACCCTGATCCTCTTTAAAGACGGACAGGAAAAAGACCGGAAAGTGGGTGCACTGAAACAGGCAGATTTAAACAGCTGGATCGAAGAACAGATCTGAAGAGAGTATAGAGAAACATAAAGGAGAAAAGACATGGTTATCACAGTAGCAGGAGAGAAAAAAGAAGTAAAAGACGGACTGACACTGCCGGAGCTGATCGAGCAGGAAAATGTGGAGATGCCGGAATATGTAACCGTTTCTATCAATGAAGAATTTGTTGCAACCGAGGATAAAGAGTCTACCGTGTTAAAAGAGGGGGACAATGTAGAGTTCCTGTACTTCATGGGAGGTGGATGCTAAATGGCAATGACAGATGAACAGATCGAGCGTTATTCCCGCCACATCATCTTAAAAGAAGTTGGTGCCAAGGGACAGAAAAAGCTCCTGAAAGGCAAAGTGCTGATCATCGGAGCCGGTGGTCTTGGTGCACCGGCAGCCATGTATCTGGCAGCAGCCGGCGTGGGAACCATCGGTATCGTGGATGCGGATGAAGTGGATCTTTCCAACCTGCAAAGACAGATCATCCACAGCACAGCAGATATCGGAAAAGCAAAGGTAAAATCAGCGAAAGAGACCATGAATGCCATGAACCCGGATGTAGAGGTAAAAACTTACCGGATGTTCGTGGATGCATCCAATATCCGGGAACTGATCCGGGAGTATGATTTTATCATTGATGGAACGGATAATTTCCCGGCAAAATTCCTGATCAACGATGCCTGTGTTCTGGAGAAAAAACCATTTTCTCATGCAGGAATCATCCGTTTCAAAGGTCAGCTGATGACTTATGTACCGGGACAGGGACCATGCTACCGTTGTGTCTTCAAGAACCCGCCGCCAAAGGATGCGGTTCCGACCTGTAAACAGGCAGGTGTCATCGGAGCGATGGGTGGTGTGATCGGATCCTTACAGGCGATGGAAGCGATCAAGTATCTGATCGGTGTCGGTGATCTTCTGACCGGATATCTTCTGACTTATGATGCACTGACGATGGAATTCCACAAGATCAAACTGCCGAAAGACACACATAAGTGCCCGGTATGCGGAGACAATCCGACGATCCTGGAGCCGATTGATTACGAACAGGAAGTCTGCGAGGAGACAGCAGGGCGGTTTGCGACGAGAGACGAGCAGTAATGAAGAATATCAATATCAGCTTCCCGGAGTGCCTGATGTTTCCGGGCAGAAGCAGAGGAAACAGAAAAGACAGAGTGGGAAGAGGAGACAGTTATGGCGATTATAAGAATGAGAGATCATCTCTATGATGAGATTGTAAATTATGCAAAGGAACATCTTCCGGAGGAAGCCTGCGGGCTTCTCGCCGGGGTGGAAACAGAAGAGGGAAGAGAGATCCAGAAGGTGTATTTTCTGGAAAATAAGGATCATGCGGAAGATCACTTTACGCTGGATCCGAGAGATCAGATGAATGCAATCAAGGATATGCGTGCCAATGGGTTAAAACCGCTGGGAAACTGGCATTCTCATCCGTCTTCTCCGTCACGGCCGTCGGTGGAGGATATCCGGCTGGCGTTTGATTCGAAGGCCAGTTATCTGATTTTGTCGTTGATAGCGGAGTATCCGGTGTTGAACAGTTTTCATGTGGAAAGCGGAGTCTGGGAAAAAGAGGATCTGAGGATTTATTCGGAGGAGTATTTTTTCTGAGGCTTGCGGATACTTTATATGTAACTATTCAGTAGTCACTGTACCGCGAGGTGTTTTGGCATGAATATGCCAAAATCCCGAGACATACAAGCCAAAATGCCATCACCGAAGGTGATTTTACATGCATTTTGGCACGTAACTGTGAAGGTACTGAACAGTTACGTTTATATAAGATTAATGCTAAGAAGAGAAGTGCGAAGTGTATCGTTTGAAAGTAAGCGGTATGGTTCGTACTTTTTTTATGCAAGCAACGAGCCAAAGTCCATGCTTGCATGAAACCTTGGCGACTGCCGCGATAACTTGAGAAACTCGCAAAGCGTGTTTCTCATAGTTGTGGTTTGATGTGTTTGGATTCTTTCTTGTAAAGGGGTTGGGGGCGTGATATTATAGCATATGAATAATAAATAGTTAAGGGTTTTAATATAGGGAAAATACGGATTATGAATTATAGAGTGTTACGGATAGAGGAAGATGTGGATTTTGGCTGCGAGGAGCGGAAAGAGGGAGATCCGGTGATGGCAGTGGTTCGGCTGGAGGACGAGGATGGGGATGTAAAAATCGTTCTGCAGAGGGATCAGATGTTGTATGACAGAGATATTAATGAAGGGGATCGGGTTTGGTTTGATGAAAGGCAGGAGTTGGTAAAGTGAGATATTGCCTGCATGGACGAAAGACTGGCTGCACAGACGAAAGCCCGCACTGACCCGGTAAGGTCAGACAACCGCTGGCAACGCCAAGCTGAGCTAAGCGTTAACTGCAACTAAGACGCTCAGCAAAGGCTTCGCGCCTAAGTTTCCGTAAACGCTGGATCTCATCCTGGCTAAGAACGCCAGCAAAAGGCTGTCTGACCTTACCGGGTCAGTGTGGGCTTTCTGGGTGTTGGCGGCGGGAAGGTGAGATGAAACGATTTCCTGTATCTTTGAGCAGTTCTTTGTGATAAAGTGGGACCAGGAATCTGATGTGAAATCAGCAGAAAATCAACGGAATCCGAAGAAAAATCAGCGAATTCAAAAAATTAAAAATCGGATTTTAGTGTAGGAAAGGAAAAGTAAAATAATATATGGATATGTATGAAGTATTGAAACGATATTTCGGGTATGACGGGTTCCGGAACGGGCAGGAGGATCTGATCGGGGCGATTTTATCCGGGAGGGATGTTCTGGGGATTATGCCTACGGGGGCGGGGAAGTCGATTTGTTATCAGATTCCGGCGTTGCTTTTGCCGGGGATTACGGTTGTGATTTCTCCGTTGATTTCTTTGATGAAGGATCAGGTGCGGGCGTTGAATGAGGCCGGGATTCATGCGGCGTATATTAACAGTTCGCTTACGGAAGGTCAGATTTATAAGGCGATGGAATATGCGGTGCAGGGGAGGTATAAGATTATTTATGTGGCACCGGAACGGTTGTTGACGCCGCTGTTTCTTGATTTTGCACAGAGGGTGCAGATCAGTATGGTGACGGTGGATGAGGCACACTGTATTTCCCAGTGGGGACAGGATTTCCGGCCGAGTTATCTGAATATTGTGGAGTTTGTGAATCAGCTGGCGGTGCGGCCGGTGGTGAGTGCGTTTACGGCGACGGCAACGGAGCAGGTGCGGGACGATATTTTGTGTGTGCTGGGGCTTCGGAGTCCGAGGGTGCTGGTGACGGGGTTTGACCGGGCGAATCTTTATTTTGAGGTGCGGACAGGGAATAAGAAGGCGGAGCTGCTGGATTATGTGAAGGAACACCGGACGGAGAGCGGGATTGTTTACTGTGCGACCAGAAAGAATGTGGAAGAGGTATGCACGATGTTACAGATGGAAGATATACCGGCGACCAGATATCATGCGGGGCTTTCTGCGGAAGAGAGAAAGAGCAATCAGGATCTTTTTATTTTTGATGAAAAGCCGGTGATGGTGGCGACGAATGCATTTGGTATGGGGATCGATAAGTCAAATGTCCGGTATGTGGTACATTATAATATGCCGCAGAGCATGGAAAATTACTATCAGGAAGCGGGACGAGCCGGGCGTGACGGGGAGCGGGCAGAATGTATCCTGCTGTATTCCCCACAGGATGTCCGGATCAATCAGTTTTTGTTAGAGGAAAAGGATCTGCGGGAGGATATGGACAGGGAAGAGGCGGAAGCAGTCCGGGAGCGGGATGCACAGCGTCTGCGGATGATGACGTTTTACAGCACGACAAAGGACTGTCTGCGTGGTTTTATCCTGAAATATTTCGGTGAGAAAGGTCCGAGGCGGTGCGAAAACTGTTCGAACTGCCTCCATGAGTATGTGGAGGAGGATGTGACGGAGATTTGCCGGGATATTATGGAATGTATCACGGAACTGCCGAGAAATTACGGTGCAGGAACGATCGCCGCGGTTCTCCGGGGAAGTCAGAATGCGAAAGTAAAATCGTATGGGCTGGAAGCTGTGGAAAGTTATGGAAAACAGAAACAGATTACCGAGCCGCGCCTGAAGGAGATCATCGGGGAACTTCTGGCACAGGGGTATCTGTGGGCGACACCGGACAAATATGCGCTGATTCATCTGGAAGAAAAGGGCGAGGATTTTCTGGAGGAGGATGAGAAGATCGTGATGAAATTCTCAAAACCAAAGGAGAAAAAGACGAAAACGGATGGCAGCGGGAAAAAGATCCGGAAACGCGCCGGGCTTACGGAAGATCTGGATGCTGCCTCCTGGCAGTTATTTGAGCGGCTGCGTCAGCTTCGCCTCACGATCGCCGGAGAACAGAAAGTGCCGCCGTATATCGTATTCAGTGATAAAACGTTGATTGATATGTGCGTGAAAAAACCCACCGACCGGGCTTCCATGCTGGAGGTGTCCGGCGTGGGTGAGGCGAAGTATGAGAAATATGGGGAACGGTTTTTAGAGGAACTAGAGCGTGTCTGAAAAATCGTAACTGTTCAGTACCTTCACAGTTACGAGCCAAAATGCATTTAAACGATAAAAACACGCTTTGCGAGTTTTTATCGTTATCGCGGCACTCCTCAAGGTTTCGTGCAAGCACGGACTTTGACTCGTTGCTCGCGTAAATCACCTTTGGTGATGGCATTTTGGCTTGTATGTCTCGGAATTTTGACATATTCATGTCAAAACACCTCGCGGGACAGTGGCTACTGAATAGTTACGAAAAATCATAAAATACCAGTTGCCTGTCAGATAAGAGAATTAAAAATCTGGCACGACAACTGGTATTATTGCATTTACTTGCGTCCTTGCGTCTTCAACGGAAGCGTCACAGTGATCAGCAGAGAGTGTTCATCCTGCGTGGTTGCTGTGATTTTTCCTTTGTGAGTATTGACTACAGCTGCAGCGATGGAGAGTCCGAGACCGTAGCCGCCGGTCTCGGAATTTCGGGACTTATCGGTTCGGTAGAAACGGTCGAACAGGTGTGGCAGCTGTTCGCGGTCGATGGATTCGGCGGTGTTGTAGACGGAAAGTTTCACGTTGTTTCCTGCTTTTTCAAGACGAAGGGAAATCTCGCCTTCCGGAGTGGAGTATTTCATCGCGTTATCTAACAGGATCGATACCAGCTGTGTGAGTGATTTTTCGTCTCCGTACAGGGAGATCATCGGCTGGATCGAAGTCTCAAAAGTCTTGTTTTGTGTGCGGGAGAGAGCCTGGAAAGACTGCGCGGTTTCTTCTACCACATCCGAGAATGGGAAATCGATCATCTGCAGCCGGGTGCGTTCTTCTTCCATCCGGGAGAGTGTGATCAGGTTATTGGTCAGGGAAGTCAGGTGTTTTGTCTGTTCCTGAATATCTGCCAGCCACTCATTTTCCCCATAATCCATCTCTAAAATCTCCGCGTCTGCATTGATGATGGTCAGCGGGGTTTTCAGTTCATGTCCGGCATCGGTGATAAACTGTTTCTGTTTTTCGTGATTCTCGATGAACGGTTTGATGATGTAACCGGACAGAAGAAACATCAAAAGGAGAACCAGGAGCATACCGATCAGACACACACCGACGCTGGTAAAGACCAGTGTGTGGAAGGACGAAAGTGTCCGCTGACAGTCCAGAAAGATGACACGGGTACCACTGTCCGAGGTGACGGTGGTATATCGGTAGCTGTGGAGAAATCCTTTTGTTTTTCCGCTCTTAAAAATAGAGGTTGCGTATGCAGCAGCTGCATCTTCATCGACGGCGGCGATCATGCCGGTATCGACGGACAGGACAGAGGCATCGTTGCTGCCGAGCAGGACAGAGAAATACCGGGATTCAAAGGGAAGCTCCGGGGAGTCTTTTGGGTTCCCGGAGGACTGTTTTGGCTCCGGGAGGTCGGACGGTTTTTCGCCATTACCGTTGTCTTTGGAATTACCTGGGTCTGCTGCCGGATCAGATGAAGAAGAAGCAGAGCTGATATCCGGGCTGGATGGATCCGGTTGCGAGGAATCCTTTGCATCCGGTGCTTTACCTGCGTGATCTGGTTCGTCATCCTTCGGTTCCGGAAATGTTCCGTCGTTATCTGCCAGAATAGACAGCGTATGATCTGCATCCGAGACCATTTTCTGATAGTTCAGGATCCCGACAAATCCAAAGATACAAAAAAGAACAATACACAGTGATACCATTGATACCGCGATCAGTTTTTTTCGTAATTTTCGAATCATGCTTTTTCCTCCAGAAAATACCCGGCGTTACGGACGGCTTTGATCTGGATCGTAGCGCCGAGGGCATCCAGTTTTTTGCGAAGATAGGAGATATACACCCATACCACATTGATCTCCACATCACTGTCATATCCCCAGATTTTTTCCAGGAACCGCTGCGTCGGGATCAGGTGAGTGGGATTGGAAATTAACAGTTCCATCATCTGAAATTCGCGGTTTGCCAGCTTAAAGGAACTGGAAGACGAGGACAGCTCGTAAGTCGCGCAGTCCAAGGTAATATTGCCATAGGTGGTCTGAGAGCTGGTTCCGGTGTTCTGGATCCGGGTGATGGCGCGGATGCGGGCAAGAAGTTCTTTCGCATCGAACGGTTTGGTCAGATAGTCGTTGGCGCCGCTGTCAAGCCCCAGGACTTTATCATCAATCTCCGATTTTGCGGACAGGATCAGCACAGGGGTTGTGTTACCCCGGGCACGAAGCGTCTTTAAGACGGTAATGCCGTCCATCTTCGGCATCATCACATCGAGGATCAGCCCGTCATAATTGGTGGCTTCCAGATATTCAAGGGCGGCTTCTCCGTCATAGACCGTATCCACAGAATAATTATTCCGGGTCAGAATGGCAGCCAGAGCCCGGGACAGGGATTTTTCATCTTCTGCTATCAGTAATCGCATAAAACATACACCTCCGGTTATGGATAACATATATTTTTCTGAACTCAGTATGGCAAAAAAAGAGAGAAAAATCAAATGAAAATTCTGTGTGCAGGGTCAGAGAAATTCTGTAGCTGCTGTGAACAGAGTGACCGGTAACATCCTGTAACAACAGGTTGACCATACAGAAAGAATCCATTATACTTGCAGGTAGAGAAAAAAGGAAGGAACGACACCTATGAATTATATTGTCTTTGATCTGGAGTGGAATCAGTGTCCTTACGGGAAAGGCCAGGAAAATGAAAGAATTCCCTTTGAGATTATTGAGATCGGAGCAGTAAAACTGAACAGTGAGCGACAGATCATAGACCAGTACCAGGTACTGATACAGCCGCGGGTATATAAGAAGCTTCATCACCGCACCAGGGAGATCATTCAGATGGATATGAAACTGCTGGAACGGGAGGGGATTCCTTTTTACCGTGCTGTCAAAGAATTCTTGAAATGGTGCGGGGAGGATGTCCTTTTTTGCAGCTGGGGCAATTCTGACCTGCTGGAACTGCAGCGAAATATGAAATATTACGGTGTCCTGCAGCTGTTAAAAGGACCGATCCGCTATCTGGATGTGCAGAAATTATTCAGCATCGACCGGGAGGACGGCGACAGCAGAAGATCGCTGGAATACGCCGTGGATGCGCTGGAGATCGAAAAACAGCAGGATTTTCACCGGGCACTGGCGGACTCCTGGTATACGGCACAGGTGCTGATGCGGCTTCGGGGAGAGATTGTGGACACGTTTTATTCCATCGACTGTTATCAGAATCCGAAGCGGAAAGAAGAAGAGATCAAGGTCTTTTATCCGGGGTATGAGAAATTCATTTCCCGCGAATTTGATTCGAAAGAAGAAGCCATGACGGATAAGGAGATCACCAGCAGCCGCTGTCATCTGTGCAGAAAAAATATCCGCAAAAAGATCCGGTGGTTTGCGGCGGGGCAGAAGAATTATTACTGTCTGGCGTACTGTCCGGTACATGGCTGGATGAAGGGCAAGATCCGGATGAAGAAGACGGAGCAGGGCAGAGTCTTTGCGGTAAAGACCATGAAATATACCACGGAAGAGGAAGCCATGGAGATACGGACCAAAAAAGAAGAAATCAAAAGAAAAAGACGGGCCCGTAAGAAAGGAGAAAAATAACATGTTAGTACAGGGAATTCATCATGTATGTATCCGATGCGAAAAAAATGAAATCGAGAAAGTAAAAGAATTTTACCAGGGAGTGCTGGGGATGCCGGTAATCCGTTCCTGGGGAGAGCCGGAACTGGCAGGCTTTATGTTTGATACGGGAGCAGGACTGGTGGAAGTATTTACCGATGCCGAGGGAGTGCTGCCGCAGGGAAGCATCCGGCATTTTGCACTGAAGACAGATGATGTGGACGGATGCGTGAAGGCAGTCCGTGAGGCGGGTTATCCGATCACTGTAGAGCCAAAAGACGTTGTGATCCCGTCACAGCCGGAATTTCCGGTTCGTGTGGCTTTCTGCAACGGACCGGTGGGAGAAGAAATTGAATTCTTCCAGGAAAAATAAAACATCCGCTGATGGACAGAGCGGTACTCTACATGAAACTCTATATTTTCGGTATACCGTTTATGAACTGTACGATCGCGGAAATTATTTACTTTAAATAATATTAAAAAATTCTCGGACAAACCTGAAGAGGAACATCTGTCCGAGAATTTTTTATTTAAATTTCATTTAGTGAAGAATAAATAATGCCTGCCCTGTCATTGTGCATCTTGTGGTGTATGTTTCTGAGGGGTGAGAGTAGAAAAGAAGCCATCTGTGAAATTGCCATAAAAACCTCGACAATTTAACAGTATGATGTTATAATAATACAACCGTTTAAAGCGTTGAAGCGAGAAAGTGAAGAAAGAAGTAGAAAGTATGAAAATAGTAGTATGTATGAAACAGGTACCGGCGAGTTCCAAGGTGGATATTGATCCGGAAACCGGTGCCATGAAGAGAATGTCCGGGGAGACCAGGACCAATCCTTACGATCTGTTCGCGTTGGAAACAGCCCTTCAGATCCGTGAAAAAGTGGGAGGAACCGTAACGGTACTGACGATGGGACCGCCGCAGGCAGAGGAAATGATGCGCGATGCCTATACGATGGGAGCCGACGATGCGGTCATCCTCTCCGACAGAAAATTCGCGGGAGCCGATGTGCTTGCCACCTCTTACGCGCTGGCGCAGGGGATTCAGGTAATCGGCGGAGCGGATCTGATCATCTGCGGAAGACAGACAACCGATGGCGATACCGCCCAGGTAGGACCGGCGATCGCAGAACATCTGACGATTCCGCATGCCGCATGGGTGGCAGAGATTGTGGATGTGAATGAGAAAGCCATTCAGGTGAGACAGGATCTCGTCAGTGTATCCCAGATCTCCGAGATCCCATATCCGTGTCTTCTGACGATCGATAAGGACACCTGTGTACCGCGTCTGCCGTCCTATCTGTTAAAGAAAGCAACCGCAGACCGCCCGATCCGTATCCTGAGTTTTGAGGATATGCCGGATCAGGATCTGAGCCGATATGGTCTGGTAGGATCTCCTACCTCTGTAGAGCGTATGTTTGCACCGCCGGAAGGCGAAAAACAGGTTTACCTGGAAGGTGGTGCGAAAGAAAAAGCAGAGGAACTTTTTTCTATTTTAACCGGAAAGAAGATCATATAGGAGGAACAGATACATATGGAATTTATGAAATTTGATGCAGACAAATGCAGTCTCTGTGGAATCTGCGTGGAAAAATGTCCCTTTGGTGCGCTGACCATAGAGGGAGCTGGAATCGTAGTCAGCGAAAGCTGCCGTATGTGTGGTCTCTGTGTGAGAAACTGTCCGGAGAAAGCCATACAGTTTGAGCAGAAAGCAAAAGCATTTAACAAAGAGGACTGGAAAAACTTCCTGATCTATGTGGAGCAGGAACGTGGAGAGATCCATCCGGTGACCTACGAACTTGTGGGAGAGGCTAGAAAGATGGCAGGAAAAGTCGGTTACGAAGTCAACTGTGTGATCGTAGGCGGCAAAGGAACGAAGGAAAATGCTGAAAAGCTGCTTCCTTACGGTGTGGATCATGTGTATGTATACGAAGATCCTGGATTTGAAGGATTTCGTGCAGACTGCTATGCGGATGCGGTGGCAGACTGTATCGCGGCAAATAAACCGAGTTCTGTGCTGATCGGGGCAACCGCACTGGGACGTTCCCTGGCACCGCGGCTTTCGACCCGTTTCCATACCGGTCTGACCGCAGACTGTACGACACTGGATATCAAACCGAATACCGATATGATCCAGGTACGTCCGGCATTTGGCGGCAATATCATGGCACAGATCGGAATCACGAAGTCCAGACCACAGTTTGCGACGGTGCGATATAAAGTCATGGATAAAGCTGAAGTGGTAGTGAACCCGCACGGCGAAGTGGTTGTCTGTCCGGTCAATGATAAAATGGCAGAATCAAGAATCAAGATCCTTTCTTCTGAGGTGATCGATAAAGTCAAGAGCCTGGAAGAAGAGGATGTGCTGGTCGTAGCAGGCCGTGGCGTGCGAAATGAAAAAGATGTGGAAATGTGCCGGGAACTGGCAGAGGCGCTTGGCGGTCAGCTGGCATTTACCCGTCCGATGGTAGAAAACGGATTTGGCGATACGGCGCATCAGATCGGTTTGTCCGGTCGTACCGTGCGTCCGAAGCTGATCATCACCTGTGGCGTATCCGGAGCGATCCAGTTTACGTCCTGTATGAACGGATCGGAATGTATCGTAGCGATCAACACGGATCCGCAGGCACAGATCTTCGGTGTGGCGGATTATTGTATCGTAGATGATTTATACCAGGTTGTCCCGGAACTGACAGCATTGGCAAAAAAACAGAAGGAGGACTAAGTCATGGCATACCCTTATAAGAAAATGACTTCCCAGGATTGTGACTATATCCGTTCTGTCACCGCTCCTGACCGTGTATGGGTGGGAGAGGAGATCGCCAGCGAATATTATCGGGATGAGATGCCGGAGTATGGTGTATATCAGCCGGATCTGTACGTGGAAGTTGTAAACAAAGAAGAAGTATCAGCCATTATGGCATATGCATACAAAGAAAATATCCCGGTGGTCTGCCGTGGAGCGGGAACCGGTCTGGCAGGAGGTGCTACCTGCAAATACGGCGGCATCATGTTATCCATCATGCGGATGAACAAGATTTTTCCGATCGACCGGAAGAATCAGACGATCACCGCCCAGCCGGGTGCACTGTTGATTGATATTCAGGCAGCAGCCGCAGCAGGAGGGCTGTTCTACCCGCCGGATCCGGGGGAAAAGACAGCGTCCATCGGTGGTAACGTTATCACAAATGCCGGTGGTATGAAAGCGGTCCGCTACGGACTGACGAGAGATTTTGTCCGCTGTATCGAGGCGGTTATGCCGGACGGATCGATCATGAATTTTTCATCGAATGTCGTGAAAAATACAACCGGTTACGATATAAAAGACCTGATCATCGGTTCCGAGGGAACCCTTTGTATCCTGACGGAAGTAACATTAAAACTGCTTCCGTCACCGACCTGTACCTGTACGCTGGTTATGCCGTTTAAGAGCCTGGAAGAGTGTGCAGACATGGTTCCGAAGGTACTGGAACTGCCGTTTGTGCCGACAGCGATCGAATTTCTTGAGAGAGAACTGATCGATATCGTAGAACGGAACCTGAATAAAATGTTCCCGGTCAAAGAGGGCGAGGCGGTTCTGATCGTCATGTACGATGCTTCGAGCAAACAGGAGCTTGATAGTGCGGTGGAAGCTGCGGCAGAGGCAGCACTGGCAAATGGAGCGCTAGACTGTGCGATCGCCGGAACTCCGGAACGTGCCGGAGCGGTATGGAGCGTGCGTGGCGGTATCCTGGAAGGCATGAAAGCGGATTCTGTGGCACAGGAAGAGTGTGATGTGGTTGTTCCGAGAGCACGAATCGCCGAGTATGTAAAGGCAGCGAAAAAGATTGCCAGCGCGCATGGCATCCGGGTAGAGCCGTGTGGTCACTGTGGAGACGGAAATATTCACACCGAGATGCTTCGCGGACCGGAGATGAGCGACGAAGAGTGGAAGGCAGCAACCCACGCCAGCCTGACAGAGCTGTATGCACTGTCCAAAGAACTGGGCGGACAGTTATCCGGGGAGCATGGTATCGGAAACGGCCGTCTGGAATTCCTGGAAGAGTTCGTGGGACCGCGGATGATCCAGCTGTACAAATCCATCAAGCTGGCATTTGACGATAAGCTGATCCTCAATCCGGGTAAAGTGATCGAGTTTAATAAATAATCAGAAACATTCCGAAAATAAAGGAAATCGGGGGAAAGAAAATATGAGTGAGAAAAAATCATTACTGGTTGACAAAAGCAAGATGCCTCTGGCGATGGGACTTGCGTTCGTGGCATTTACCACACAGTTTGGCGGAGGATTCGCATCCGGCGCACAGATCTATCAGTACTTTATTAATTACGGTATCTGGTGTCTGATCCTGCCACTGGTCACACAGGGCTTATATGCACTGTTTTTCTGGTATGGCATGCGTTATGCATACAAACACAAAACATACGACTACAGAAGTTTTTCAGACAGCATGTATGGTAAGACTCGCCACGTGATGTCCAACCTGTATGAGATCTGTTACCTGATCATGATCGGTACCGCATCCGCTGCAGCATTTGCAACCGGAGGTTCTACCTTACAGACACTGTTTGGCATCCCATATTGGGTATGTACACTGATCATTGCAGCATTTATCTTCTTTATTGCTCTGTATGGAACCAATGTAGTAAGAAAATGTGCTTCTACTCTGAGTGTGCTGATCATCATCGGTCTGGTACTGGTACTGGTTCCGAATATCATCGCACAGTGGGGTGATATCACAGCCTCCATCGGGCGCATGACCTCCGGAGAGATGCCGGTGATCTCGTCTGAGACTGGTGCATTTGGTCCGGCACTGTGGTCCGCGATCCTGTATTTCTTCTTCCAGCTGGCTTCCGTATCCGTTATGTACCAACACATGGAAGATGTTACCGATGTAAAACAGATCAACAAAGCAGCCATCTGGATGTTCATCTGCAACTTCCTGGCCATGGAACTTTCCATCTTCGGTCTGCTTGCGATTGCTTACGTAGCAGATCTGGCCACCGCATCCGTTCCGATGCTGGTTCTGGTGCAAAATGGCGTAGGTTCCGGTATCCTGACCCCAATCATCTCGATCTTGATCATCCTCGGCGCTATCTCCACAGCCGTAAACATGATCTCCGGTATTGTAACCCGTTGCGTTAACGCGATGGAACGCCGCATGGACAGCAAAGAGAAAAAAGCAAAAGGCCATCTGGCAAGAAATGCAGTCTTCACTGCAATCTTTACCTTCCTGGCTTTCGCGATCGCACAGTTCGGTCTGATGACAGTTGTCAAGAAAGGATATGCTTACCTCGGTTATGCAGCACTGATCACACTGTTTATTCCGTTTGTGGTACATGCGATTGGAACGAAAGGGAAAGAAATTTAATCTGAGCGTAGAATAAAGAAAATAGAAGGAAAAAAGAACAGATCTCCGTAAATATGAAAATATAAACGGGGATCTGTTCTTTTTGTGCTTTCAGAGAAACTATTAAAATCGCGCACCACTTGTGCGATAAATAGAGATGGTTTTTTATTTCTTTTTTGATTTTTTCTTCTTCCGTCTCTTCTTTTTCTTCACCGCCAGCACGATCTCCATAATGATAATCAGCAACAGCGCACCACCCAATGCGAAGTAGTACCATGGGACGGTTGTAAAGGCAGAAGTGGCAAAAGAAGCAATCACCGTGCCCACAGGAGCGACAAATGCGAGTATTTTCTGAAAAATACCGGAAGCTGTTTCTTTTGCAGAATTTCCAAGATCAGATGCAGCAGCGCTCCCGGACTTTTTGCAGGTGTTTGTCGGCTGGCTGTGTAGCAGTGTCTGGATCGCGGTGTCCGGGATGGATTCGTAGCCTACCGGGTACTGGTTATATGTATAGGTACGGCAGAGCGTTCCGTCTCCCGGGTTGCAGGTTGTCTCCAGTGCGGAGGTATCGATGCCTGCCGGCAGCGTTACCGTGCAGCTCGGGCGAAGATTCGCAACCGTCTCCGGCTGTCCGAAGTACAGCGATGGGTACAACATCTTTGCATCCGCCCAGGTTTTCCGGTTAAAGATCGAATAATTCTGGAAATTATTGAATCCGTAATCGAGAAGGGAAGCCGTATCTGTATAAATCTGTCTTCCGTTGGTTCGAAGCGAGACGCATACAAGCCGTCTGCCATCCCGCTCGGCGTAAGTGACCAGCGTGTTTAACGCTACCTGGGTAAATCCGGTTTTTCCTCCGGTACATCCCTCATACGTATAATCTCTGTCCGGGAGCATCTTGTGATGGTTGCTCAGCCATCGTTTTTCCCCACATTTGTTGGTGGTTCCGATGCAGTAGGTAGTGGTCTGACAGACCTTGCGGAAAGTGGCGTTATTGTATGCCGCCTGTGCGATCAGCGCCATATCATGCGCCGTCGTATAATGATTTTCGTCAGGAAGCCCGTTCGGGTTGGTAAAATGCGTGTTCGTACATCCCAGGGAAGCCGCTTTCTGATTCATCAGTTCCACGAATGCATCCACACTGCCGCTGATATGTTCCGCCACGGCGACACAGACTTCATTGGCAGATTCGAGCATCATGCCGTACAGACAGTCTTCCATAGTCAGGTTTTCTCCAAGCCGGATCCCGATATTGGAACTTCCCTGTTCGATGCCGTAGACAGCATTTTCCGAAAAAGTGACTTTTTCGGACGGACGGGAATGTTCGATCGCGATCAGTGTGGTGAGAATCTTGGTGATACTGGCCGGATACTTTGTGACATCCATGTTTTTGGAATAGAGGAAAGTCCCGCTGTCCAGATCCATGACAACGGCTGATTCTGCCCATACGGCAGGCCCCTGTGGCCAGTTGGCGGTATCGTTGGACTGGATCGGCTCAAAGTAGGCATCCGGCTCTAGGCGTTCCGGTTCAGTGGTTTCTTCGGTTGTTTCCCCGTCTGCGGTTTCCACGGTATCAGCAGAAGCAGGATTCGAAGTGTCCGTGGAAGCAGCAGGATCGACGGTGTCCGTCACTGCCGGTTCTTCAGCGGTAATCTCCGTTGCACCAGCTATGGATGGAAACAGACTGGAAAGTCCCAGTAAAACAGCCGTCGACAGCGCCAGCAGGCGGCGGCGGTAGAATTGTCTCTTCATAAAAAACTCCTTTTACATGATTTGTTACTGTATAAAATACAAGGGTCCAGACCCCAATCTCATCTATTATACCATAGCCATAGGTAAAATACGACAAAAAGCGCGGGAACGGTCAAATTGTAAGAAACAGAGCGCAAAAAGCGTGTTGCCGGGAACGGAGAGAACAGTAACAACAGGACTTGCAAATTACGGTTGGATTGTTATATAGTGAGTACAAATAGATATGCTGTGAGAGTACGAAAACATTTTCAGACACAGTATTATGGAAATCAACATCAGAAAAAATAAAAGGAGAAGAGAAATGACAAACGAGGAGTTAACCGCTTTATTAAACGATATGTCACTGGAAGAAAAGGTCAATCAGATGAGCCAGGTAGTCGGCGGATTTTTTGATGACGATACGGTGATCACAGGACCGATGGCAGAGATGGGATTTACCGAAGAAAATATCGCACTGTCCGGTTCGGTGATCGGATCGATGGGTGCGGAGACGGTGAAAAAGATCCAGAAAGCCTACATGGAAAAACACCCGCATCACATTCCACTGTTGTTTATGCTGGATATTATCAACGGCTACAAAACCGTATTTCCGATCCCGCTGGGACAGGGAGCAACTTTTGAGCCGGAACTTTCAGAAAAATGCGCTGCTGTCGCAGCGAAAGAGGCATCCGTCAGTGGTCTGCATGTGACCTTTGCCCCGATGACTGATCTGGTGCGTGATGCCAGATGGGGGCGTGTGATGGAATCCACCGGTGAGGATCCGTATCTGAACAGCCGTTTTTGTGAAAGCATGGTACATGGTTTCCAGGGAGAGGATCTGAGCGAGGAATACCGGATCGGCGCATGCGTGAAGCATTTTGCAGGATATGGTGCACCGACCGCAGGAAGAGATTACAATACGGTAGAGTTGTCCGAGCATACTTTCCAGGAGTTTTATCTGCCGTCTTACAAGGCTGGAATCGATGCGAAAGCTGCACTTGTGATGACATCGTTCAATACCCTGAACGGCGTGCCGGCTACGGGCAGCAAGAAACTGATGCGCGATATTCTGCGTGATGAACTGGGATTTGACGGCGTGCTGATCTCCGACTGGGCAGCAATCGAGGAAATGATCTACCACGGTTACTGTGCCGACAAGGAAGAAGCAGCGATCCGTGCGGCGAAAGCAGGCGTAGATATTGACATGATGACAGGAATCTACAGCGACAACCTGTGCCGTCTGGTGAAAGAAGGAAAAATTTCCGAGGATCTGGTAGACGAGTGCTGTATGCGGATCCTGGAGCTGAAAAACAAGCTGGGACTGTTCGAACATCCGTATAAAGATGCCGATGAGGAGAAAGAAAAACAGGTGATCCTGTGTGAAGAACACCGCAGACTGGCGAGAGAAGCGGCAAGAAAATCCTTCGTTCTGCTGAAAAATGAAGAGAATATCCTGCCACTGAACAAAAACGAAAAAACCGCATACATCGGACCTTATGTAAACTCCAGAAACCTGATGGGATCCTGGTCGATCATCGGAGAAGCAAAAGATGTAAAGACGATCGAGGAAATGCTGAAACAGGAAGATCTGGCAGAGCATGCAGTCTTTGCACAGGGATCCCCGATGCTTGGCGCAGATGTGGTTCTGGAAGGATTTACCGAGGGAGCACAGACGTCTCCGAGCACACCGGAGGAAGAGGTACAGATGCTGGAAGAGGCAGTAAAGGCAGCAGCCGGAGCCAAAAAAGTAGTACTTTGTATCGGTGAAGACCGCCTGCAGTCCGGTGAGGCGACAAGCAATGCGAATATCCAGATTCCGGAGATCCAGCAGAAACTTCTGGATCGGGTAGCAGAAGTGAATGAGAATATCATCGTGGTTCTGTTCTCCGGTCGTCCGTTAGATATCCGTGCCATCAAAGCAAAGGCAAAAGCCATCCTGGAAGTGTGGATGCCTGGAACAGAGGGAGCCGGAGCAATCGCAGATGTTCTGTACGGCGCTTACAACCCGACCGGAAAACTGCCGATGAGCTTCCCGTACTGTGTGGGACAGGTTCCGGTACATTATAACGAGTATGCGACCGGCCGTCCGCATGTGGAAGGCAAAGACAAAGACCGTTTCCGTTCCAAATATCTGGACATCCCGAACAAACCGCTGTATCCGTTCGGCTACGGTCTGAGTTACACGACATTTGCTGTTTCCGAAGTCTCTCTGGATAAAAACAGCATGAAAGACGGGGAAAGCATCCAGGCAGCAGTAACCGTAAAAAATACAGGAACCTGTGCCGGAACCGAAACTGTCCAGCTGTATCTTCACGATGTTGTCGCAAGCGTGGTGCGCCCGGTCAAAGAACTGAAAGATTTCCGGAAAGTTACCCTGCAGCCGGGAGAGGAGACAAGCGTGGAATTTACGATCACAGAACCACAGCTTCGTTTCCTGAGCGAAAATCATATTTTCGAGAGCGAAGCAGGCGTCTTTGAAGTTTTCATCGGCACAGACAGTACGACAGCAAACAAAGCGAAATTTACCCTTGAAAAACAGTAAAATTCCTTGACAACCGCTTTGTAAGGTATATATAATGAAGGTTAGTAAAAACGAAGACGGAGACAGTAGTCTGTGCCTGAAAGCCTCAGCGAGCCGGGGAAGGTGGAAGCCCGGTGCCGGTCGGTCAGATGAACATCACTCCTGAGTTGCACTCTGAAACCCGCGGGCAGTAGGAGATGCCGGTTGTTCCGCCGTTAAAGGGAAGGTGTATCGGTGAAGAACCCGTACATTGTAAGAGGTGGTATAACGATGGTAATGTAGCCTTCGTCCTGTTACAGGGATGAAGGCTTTTTTAATTTACAGGAAATTGCTTTCCTGTAAATTAAAAAACGCTCCGCGGGGATGCACACTGCGGCGTATAAGGTAGATGTTGCAAGCGACCACCGCAGGCGCGAGAATGTGCCAGGGCACATTCTTTTTTATATATAAACCGCTTTTTGAAAATGATAAAAGGAGGATTCTGAGATGTATCAGAAAGTGTCAACCAATCTGAACTTTGTGGACAGAGAGAAAAAGACAGAACAGTTCTGGAAAGAAAATCATATTTTTGAAAAAAGTATGGAACAGAGAAAACAGGGAGAAACCTACACATTTTATGACGGACCGCCGACAGCAAACGGCAAACCGCATATCGGTCACGTGCTGACCCGTGTTATCAAGGATATGATCCCGCGTTACCGTACCATGAAAGGTTACATGGTACCGAGAAAAGCCGGCTGGGATACCCACGGACTTCCGGTAGAGCTGGAAGTAGAAAAGAAACTGGGTCTGGACGGAAAAGAGCAGATCGAAGAATATGGTATGGAGCCATTTATCCAGCAGTGTAAAGAAAGCGTATGGAAATACAAAGGGATGTGGGAAGATTTCTCCTCTACCGTAGGTTTCTGGGCAGATATGGAGCATCCATATGTAACATACGATGACAACTTCATCGAGTCCGAATGGTGGGCACTGAAACAGATCTGGGACAAAGGTCTGTTATACAAAGGTTTCAAGATCGTACCTTACTGCCCTCGTTGCGGAACCCCGCTTTCCGCACAGGAAGTATCTCAGGGATATAAAACCGTAAAAGAACGCTCTGCAATCGTTCGTTTCAAAGTGATCGGTGAGGACGCGTATTTCCTGGCATGGACCACAACACCGTGGACTCTGCCATCCAACGTGGCTCTGTGTGTGAACCCGGATGAGAATTACTGCAAAGTAAAAGCAGCAGACGGATACACCTACTACATGGCAGAAGCTCTGTTAGACAAAGTGCTTGGTAAACTGGGAGACGAAGAAAAACCGGCTTACGAAGTGCTTGAAAAATACACCGGAAAAGATCTGGAATACAAAGAATACGAACCGCTGTATGCATGCGCAGGCGAAGCAGCAGAAAAACAGAAAAAGAAAGCTCATTTTGTTACCTGTGATACTTATGTAACCATGAGCGATGGTACCGGTATCGTTCATATCGCACCGGCTTTCGGTGAAGATGACAGCCGTATCGGACGCAACTATAATCTGCCGTTCGTACAGTTTGTAGATGGAAAAGGTCATCTGACCAAAGAAACTCCGTATGCAGATATCTTTGTAAAAGATGCGGATCCGAAAGTTCTGGTGGATCTGGACAAAGAAGGAAAACTCTTCGAAGCACCGAAATTCGAGCATGAATATCCACACTGCTGGCGTTGTGATACACCACTGATCTACTATGCAAGAGAATCCTGGTTCATCAAGATGACAGCGGTAAAAGACGATCTGATCCGCAACAACAACACCATCAACTGGATTCCGGAGAGCATTGGTAAAGGACGTTTCGGCGACTGGCTGGAAAACGTTCAGGACTGGGGTATTTCCAGAAACCGTTACTGGGGAACTCCTCTGAACATCTGGGAGTGTGAATGTGGATGCCAGCATTCTGTAGGAAGCAGAGAAGAACTGTATGAGATGAGCGGTGACGAGCGTGCGAAGACCGTAGAACTGCATCGTCCATACATCGATGATATCACCATCAAGTGCCCGGAATGTGGAAAACCGATGCACAGAGTACCGGAAGTTATCGACTGCTGGTTTGACTCAGGAGCCATGCCATTTGCACAGCATCATTATCCATTTGAAAATAAAGACTTGTTTGAACAGCAGTTCCCGGCACAGTTTATTTCCGAGGCTGTAGACCAGACTCGTGGATGGTTTTACTCTCTGCTGGCAGAATCCACCCTGTTATTTAACAAGGCTCCGTACCAGAACGTTATCGTATTGGGTCACGTACAGGATGAAAATGGTCAGAAGATGAGTAAATCCAAAGGAAACGCGGTAGATCCGTTCGATGCATTGCAGACATACGGTGCAGATGCGATCCGCTGGTATTTCTACATCAACAGCGCACCGTGGCTGCCGAACCGTTTCCACGGAAAAGCCGTACAGGAAGGTCAGAGAAAATTCATGAGTACCCTGTGGAACACCTATGCGTTCTTCGTACTCTATGCAAACATCGATGAATTCGATGCAACAAAATACACCTTGGACTACGACAAATTATCCGTTATGGATAAATGGCTGCTGTCCAAACTGAATACTGTGATCCAGACTGTAGATGACAACCTGAACAACTACCGGATCCCGGAAGCAGCAAGAGCACTGCAGGAATTTGTAGATGATATGAGTAACTGGTATGTAAGACGAAGCCGTGAACGTTTCTGGGCAAAAGGAATGGAACAGGATAAGATCAATGCCTACATGACACTGTATACTTCCCTGGTAACCATTTCCAAAGTTGCCGCTCCGATGATTCCGTTCATGACTGAAGATATCTACCAGAACCTGGTAAGAAGTATCGACAAAGATGCTCCGGAAAGTATCCATCTGTGTGACTTCCCGGTTGCCAACAAAGAATGGATCGACAAAGATCTGGAAGCAAATATGGATCACCTGCTGAACGTGGTTGTTATGGGTCGTGCCTGCAGAAATACTGCAAACATCAAGAACCGTCAGCCAATCGCAGCCATGTATGTAAAAGCTCCGTACGAACTGTCCGAATACTTTACCGCGATCATCGCAGACGAGCTGAATGTAAAAGAGGTAAAATTCACCGATAACATCGAAAGCTTTATTTCTTACAGCTTCAAACCGCAGTTAAAGACCGTAGGACCAAAATACGGCAAACTGTTAAATGGTATCCGTAAAGCTCTGAGCGAACTGGATGGCAACAAAGCCATGGCTGAGCTTCGTGCAAACGGCGAGTTAAAACTTGACATCGATGGCAATGAAGTTGTATTATCAGAGGGAGATTTGCTGATCGAAACTGCACAGATGGAAGGTTATGTAACCGAATCTGACAACGATATCGCAGTTGTTCTGGATACTAATCTGACTCCGGAACTGATCGAAGAAGGTTTCGTAAGAGAGATCATCAGCAAGATCCAGACCATGCGAAAAGAAGCTGGCTTTGAAGTTATGGATAAGATCCAGGTGTATGTGAAAGACAATAAAGTAATTGAAGACATTATGAAGGCACATGCGGAAGAGATTCAGGCGGAGGTACTGGCTGAGAAACTGATTACCGATACCACACAGGGTTATGTAAAATCCTGGAATATCAACTCTCAGGAAGTAACACTTGGAGTTGAAAAAGTGAATGAATAATAACGGTTTGGCAGTCTGAAGACTGTATTCGGACATAAGTTATTCAACCAAGTATGTGGATCAGGGGGCGGGTACGAGCGTACCAGCCCCTTTTTTCAATGGTACAGGACTATTTGCATTCTGTATCACTATAAAAAATCATTGCAAATGAGGAGGTTTCCAATGTTAGACAGTCATTTCAAAAAAGAAGAGTTTAAAAAAGCGGTCAAAGAAAACGTAAAGATGCTTTACCGTAAGACAATCGATGAAGCAACACAACAGCAGATCTTCCAGGCCGTTTCTCTGGCTGTGAAAGATGTTATTATCGACAACTGGCTGGCAACTCAAAAACAGTATGAGAAAGATGATCCGAAGATCGTATATTATCTTTCTATGGAGTTTTTGATGGGTCGTGCCCTGGGTAATAACCTGATCAATCTGACTGCATATAAAGAAGTAAAGGAAGCACTGGACGAACTGGGATTTGATCTGAACGTGATTGAAGATCAGGAGCCGGACCCGGCACTGGGTAACGGTGGTCTGGGAAGACTGGCAGCATGTTTCCTGGATTCCCTGGCAACTCTGGGATACTGTGCATACGGCTGTGGTATCCGTTATCACTACGGTCTGTTCAAACAGAAAATCGAAGACGGTTATCAGGTAGAAGTACCGGACAACTGGCTGAAAGATGGATATCCATTTGAACTGCGCCGTCCGGAATATGCAAAAGAAGTAAAATTCGGCGGATATGTACGCGTAGAATATGATGCAGCTACCGGAAGAAATCAGTTCATCCAGGAAGGTTATCAGTCTGTAATGGCTATCCCTTATGACATGCCGATCGTTGGTTACAACAACAAGATCGTCAACACTCTGAGAATCTGGGATGCAGAACCGATCACTGATTTCCGTCTAGATCTGTTTGACAAGGGTGAGTATCATAAAGCCGTTGAACAGGAAAACCTGGCGAAGAATATCGTAGAGGTTCTGTACCCGAATGATAACCATTATGCAGGTAAAGAGCTTCGTCTGAAACAGCAGTATTTCTTCATTTCTGCAAGTATCCAGGAAGCAATCGCAAAATTCAAAAAGAACCACGACGATCTGCATGATCTGCCGAAGAAAGTAACCTTCCAGCTGAATGATACCCATCCGACCATGACGGTTGCCGAACTGATGCGTATCCTGCTGGACGAAGAAAGAATGACCTGGGAAGAAGCATGGGATATCACAACACATACCTGTGCATACACCAACCATACCATCATGGCAGAAGCTCTGGAAAAATGGCCAATCGAGTTGTTCTCCAAACTGCTTCCTCGTGTATATCAGATCATCGAAGAGATCAACCGCAGATTTATCCTGGAGATCCAGAACAAATATCCGGGAAATCAGGAAAAAATCCGGAAAATGGCTATCATCTACGACGGACAGGTTAAGATGGCTCATCTGGCAATCGCCGGCGGTTATTCTGTAAACGGTGTTGCAAGACTGCATACCGAGATCCTGGAGAAACAGGAACTGAAAGATTTCTACGAGATGTATCCGGAGAAATTCAATAACAAGACAAACGGTATTACACAGAGACGTTTCCTGATGCATGCGAACCCGCTGCTGGCTGACTGGATCACCGATCATATCGGTGACGGCTGGATCACCAATCTGCCGGAACTGGCAAAACTGAAAGTTTACGCGGATGACAAGAAAGCTTTGCAGGAGTTCATGAATATCAAATATCAGAACAAAGTACGTCTGGCAAAATACATCCAGGAGCATAACGGAATTGAAGTCAATCCGCACTCCATCTTCGATGTTCAGGTTAAGAGACTGCATGAGTACAAACGTCAGCTGATGAATATTCTGCACGTTATGTATCTGTACAACGAGATCAAGGCACATCCGGAAATGGATTTCTATCCAAGAACATTCATCTTCGGTGCAAAGGCAGCTGCCGGATATCGCCGTGCAAAACTGACCATTAAACTGATTAATTCCGTTGCAGATGTGATCAATAACGATGCTTCTATCAATGGTAAACTGAAAGTTGTATTTATCGAAAACTACCGTGTATCCAATGCGGAACTGATCTTCGCAGCAGCAGATGTTTCCGAACAGATATCCACTGCAAGTAAAGAGGCATCCGGTACCGGTAATATGAAGTTCATGCTGAACGGTGCACCGACTCTGGGAACCATGGATGGTGCAAACGTGGAAATCGTAGAAGAAGTTGGTGCAGAGAATGCATTCATCTTCGGTCTGACCGCTGATCAGGTTATCAACTACGAAAACAACGGCGGATACGATCCAATGCAGTACTTCAACAACGATCCGGATATCCGTAACGTACTGATGCAGCTGATCAATGGAACTTACTCCAACGGAGATTTCAACATGTTCCATGAGATCTACGATTCTCTGCTGAACACAAACTGCAGTGATCGCGCAGATACTTACTTTATCCTGGCAGACTTCAAGTCTTATGCAGAAGCACAGAAGAAGGTGGAAGCTGCTTACAGAGACAGCGAAGGATGGGCGAAGATGGCTCTTCTGAATACTGCCAGTGCAGGTAAATTCTCTTCTGACAGAACGATTCAGCAGTATGTGGATGAGATCTGGCATCTGGATAAGGTTACGATTGAAGAGTAATTTCAACAAGTTAAATATGTTGTAGGACGGACGCGGCCGGATGACCGTTTCCGGTCCAGGCAACGTGGGCAGGGGAACTTTGAACTAGCCGCTAACTCCGACTATAATTTGCTTGGGTCAGCTGACCCAAGCAAAAGTCTACGTAAGCGTCGGATTTCAAAGCTTCCCCTAAGCACCCACCCAGTGTTGCCTGGACCGGAAACGGTCATCCGGCCGCTGTGCGTTGGCGGGGACTGATTTATCAGGTGTTGGGCATTTTCAAGGGGATAAAATTACTCTTTTGGGGGAGGAGAGAGATAACATAGAACGGACGCAATCGGCTGATCGTTTCTAATCCTGGCAACGTGGGCAGGGGAACTTTGAACTAATCCCTAACTGCGACTAAGACTCTCGCGAGAGCGCTCGAGCCTAAGTCTCCGTAAGGGCTGGATTTCAAAGCTTCCCCTAAGCGCCCACAAAGTGTTGCCTGGATCAGAAACGGTCAGCCGATTGCTGTGCGTTGGCAAATGGAAAATCTATACAATTACGACCGCAACCTTCTCCACACCACAATCGCAGTCGAAGAAAGGCGCCCTCATGGAAAGCTGGCAGCTTGTCGAGCACGAGTTTGAGACTACAGGCTCAAACCGAGCGCAGACCCTGCCTGCTTTCCATGAGGGCGCCTTTCTTCGACGGACCTTTGTCGATCAGGTAAAAACAGGAACAACAAACTTCCTATCAAACTTTAAATCTGTATCCAACCCCCCAGATCGTTTCAATATACTGCGGTTTTGCCGTATTAAACTCGATCTTCTCCCGGATCTTCTTAATATGCACCGTAACCGTAGCAATATCTCCCACAGACTCCATATCCCAGATTTCCCGGAATAACTCATCCTTTGTAAACACTCTGTTCGGATTCTGTGCCAGGAAGGTCAGAAGATCGAATTCCTTGGTGGTAAAATTCTTTTCCTCTCCATTCACCCAGACTCTTCGTGCTGTCTTATCAATCTTGATCCCGCGGATCTCAATAATATCATTTTCCTGTACACCCGATCCGATCAGCCGCTCATACCGCGCCAGATGCGCTTTTACTCTTGCCACCAGTTCACTGGGACTGAAAGGTTTTGTCATGTAATCGTCTGCTCCGAGTCCAAGTCCCCGGATCTTGTCGATGTCATCTTTCTTGGCAGAAACCATAATGATCGGCGTGTTCTTCTGTGCCCGGATCTCCCGGCAGATATCAAACCCGTTCATCTCCGGCAACATCAGATCCAGGATCACCAGATTAAAATCTTCTGTCAGAGAACGTTTTAGTCCGACATCACCCCGATGCTCGATCTCCACCTCAAACCCGCTCAGTTCCAGATAATCCTTCTCCAGATCCGCGATCGCCTCTTCATCCTCAATAATCAAAATCTTACTCATGTACCGGTACCTCCTGATATTTTCTCAAAGCCAGATACATCGTTGTACCTGTGCCCTCTTTACTTGTAGCCCAGACCTGACCGCCGTGATCCTCCATGATCTTCTTGACGATCGAAAGTCCGATACCGCTTCCGCCTTTTGAAGAATTTCTCGAAGCATCCGTGCGGTAAAAACGTTCAAAAATATTTGCCAGATCCTTTTGTGCGATGCCCTTGCCGTTATCCTCGATCTCAATCTGGATAAAATCACCTACATCGCGCAGGCGGATGTTAATGACGCCCTTCGGTTTGTCCATATATTTGAGAGAATTGCTGACGATATTGTTGATGACACGCTTCAACTGTTCTGCGTCTGCGATCACCACCGCATCCTCCTCCAGATAATTAAAATACGTCAGCGATACGCCGCTCGATTCCAGTTCCACGCTCAGTTCATCCACACAGTCCTCAAAATAATCACTGATATGAATCTTGTTGAACGTATACGGGATCCGGTTTGTATCAATCTTGGAATAAAAGGTCAGTTCGTTGATCAGCCGGTCCATTTCATTTGCCTTATTATAGATGGTGCGGATATATCGGTCCATCTTCTCCGGCGTGTCTGCCACGCCGTCCATGATGCCTTCCACATAACCCTTGACAGCTGTGATCGGTGTCTTCAGATCATGGGAAATATTGCTGATCAGTTCCTTATTTTCCTTGTCAAATGCCACTTTTTCTTCAGCAGACTCCTTCAGGCGTTTGCGCATTTCCTCAAAATCATCACATAGATCTCCGATCTCATCCACACCTGTTTTTTCAATTGTAAAGTCCAGATTGCCTTCCTTGATATTTTTTGTTGCTTCCTTCAGCTGAGTCAGTGGAGTCATTACGCCGCGATATGTCCAGGTACAAAGCCCCAGGGCAGTGAGAATCAGGATCAGGATGATCACAAACACAGTATCCAGCAGGATCTTCTTTAACTGAGGAACCATGGAATTGGAATGGAAAATAATAAACGCACTTCCTTTGACACCGTCAGTAAAGGTAAAATCCACCTGCTTGATAAGGGACTGTACATCGGCACCGATATAGACCCCCCGGTCATTGTCTGCAGAAGGATCGCCGTATTCCGGAAGTTCGGAAAAGAGCAGTTCATCCTGTGTCGGGGAACCACAGTAAAACATATCGTTACCCTTCCGGATCAGCAGATAAGCATTTTTCCCGGTCAGATCCTGATTCAGCGAATTCAGATAAGAAGTTTCCTCCAGCTTTTCCGGATCCGAAGAGGCTGTTTTCTCGAGAGTGGAGAATGTTTTCTGCGTCATTTTGCTCAATAGCATGGTATTGTTGGAGAGATTTTCATAAGTAACCCCTTCGATTCCATATTTCTTTTCCAGTGACCAGACCTGATACATGGTAAAACCGGCAACTGCAACACCGGTCAGGATCAGAGGAACCAGAATGATCACAAAAAATGAGATAACCATACGATTTTTCAGTTTCATAGTTTCACCTGTTTTCTGTTTTGATATAGACGGGCAGAAGTACCCATAATGATATATCAAGTATAGCATATAGCATGTGCTTTTTCATCTAAACAAAGTGGGATAATTCTAAAGATTCTGTAAAATTATGAGAAAGCCTCCCGTGTTTGCCGTGGAAAAACAGAACCCCCGGCAATGTCTGTGCCTGTGGAGAAAACATAAGAGCGATGGAAAGAAACAGGAGAATGTACTGAAAAATAAAAATATAAATGTTAGGATTTGGTAAAATCATTCAATAAATTCGGTTTTCTTCTGGAAATATGTAGCATAATAGCATAAAAAATAGTATAATAGGCACAGAAATATGAAAGAGAGGGCATACATATGAAGCAAAATAACATGTTGGCTATGATCCTGGCTGGAGGAAGAGGAAGCAGACTTCATGACCTGACAAAAAAAGTTGCCAAACCTGCAGTATCATACGGCGGAAAATATCGGATCATTGATTTTCCACTGAGTAACTGTGCAAACAGTGGAATCGATGTAGTCGGCGTACTGACTCAGTACGAATCCGTCCTGCTGAACAGTTATGCAGCCGCAGGAAGAAGATGGGGTCTGGATACCAAAGACAGCGGCGTATATATTCTGCCACCACGGGAAAAAGCAGATGCAAACCTGGACGTATACAGAGGAACTGCGGATGCTATTTCTCAGAACATTGACTTTATTGATACCTATGCACCGGAATATCTGCTGGTTCTTTCGGGTGACCATATTTACAAGATGGACTACGATGAGATGCTTGCTTACCACAAAGAACATCATGCAGATGCAACCATCGCCGTTATTGAGGTTCCGATGAAAGAAGCAAGCCGTTTTGGTATCATGAATACCGAAGAAAGCGGAAAAATCGCAGAATTCGAGGAGAAACCTGCGGAGCCTAAGAGTAATCTGGCATCCATGGGAATCTATATCTTTAACTGGAAACTGCTTCGGAAGATGCTTCTTGCTGATATGAAAGATCCGGATTCCAACCATGATTTCGGAAAAGACATCATCCCAAGAATGCTCGAAGATCAGAAAACACTGTATGCATACAAGTTCAAAGGATACTGGAAAGATGTGGGAACTATCGATTCCTTATGGGAAGCCAATATGGATCTGCTGGATAAGAACAATGCACTGGATCTTGCCGACAGTTCCTGGAAGATCTATACACAGGATACCGATGCACTGCCACAGTATATCGGTGTGGATGCAAGTGTAGAGAGAGCATTTATCACACAGGGATGTATCGTAGATGGTACCGTTAAGAATTCTGTCCTGTTTACAGGAGCAAAAGTAGCGCCGGGAGCAAAAATTATTGACAGTGTACTGATGCCGGGCGTGGAAGTAGAAGAAGGTGCAGTTGTAACACGCGCCCTTGTTGCAGACAACGTAAAGATCGGAAAGAATGCGGTTGTCGGCAGTGCAGACAGTGAAAATATTGAACTGGTTGCAAAACGTGTAAAGGGGGAAGAATAAGATGAGTAGAGCATTTGGAATCGTAAATTTCGCAGGCAATAACATACAGGGGAATCCGATGCAGGCTTATCGTCCGACCGGAGCGATCTCTTTCCTCGGAAGATATCGCGTGATCGACTTCCCGATCTCTAATATGAGTAACAGTGGAATTGATTCCATTCAGGTGTACATCCGCAGAAAGCCACGTTCCCTGGTAGAACATCTGGGAACAGGACGTCACTACAATATCAATTCCAAACGTGGCAATTTAAATCTTCTGTTCTGTGAAAACGGAGACGAAAATAGTATTTACAGTACGGATCTGGCAGCTTATGTGGAAAACCTGGATGCCATTGAGGAGATGAGTGAAGAGTACGTAGTCATCGTACCAAGCTATATGGTTTATACTGCAGATTACGAAGAATTTTTACAGAACCATATCGAATCCGGTGCGGATATCACACTGATGTATCAGAATGTGGACAATGCAAAAGATCATTTCCTGAACTGCCAGGTGCTGAATCTGAACAAACAAAAAGGTGTGCTGTCTCTGGAACCAAACCACGGAAATGTAAAAAACAGAAATATTTTCATGGACACCTATGTAATGAAAAAAGAGATCTTCCTGGATCTGATCGATAAAGGACGCAAGCTGTCTTCCGTATATACACTGGCAGATGCACTCAATGAATCCTGTGGAGAGATGGATATCCGTGGAGTATCTCACAGAGGTTATTTTGCAGCAATGACCGATCTCAAGAGTTATTTTGATGCCAACGAAGAACTGCTTGACCGCAGGAAAGCAAGAGAGCTGTTTCATGAAGAGTGGACGGTCTATACCCGTACCAACGATTCCTGCCCGACCCAGTATTTTGAAGGCAGCAATGTAAAATCATCCGTAATTTCCAATGGATGTCTGATAGAAGGAATGGTAGAAAATTCAATCATTGGACGTGGATGTGAGATCAGGAAGGGTGCGGTTGTCCGCAACTGTGTGGTAAATGCAGACGTAGTGATCGGCAAAGATGTGCATGTGGAAAATATGGTCATTGACAAACATGCGAAACTGATCCACAGCAATCAGATTATTGCAGAGCCGGAAAAACCGGGTTATATCCGCAGAGGAGACAAGCTGTAAGAACAGACAGGATATTATAATGCAGATTGTGTGGCGGGATCACGGATCAAAAAATCCCATGGTTTATTGATCACGTAAATAATCGTATCTCTGTGGGAAAGTGACGAAGATGCATGCGAAAAGCGGAAGCTCTTTTGCTACTGAACGATCGGTAGAAAAAGAGCTTCTGTTACTTATTTTATTCTGATTATTTTTCCGGAAGTGTTCGAATTTTGAACTGTGCAATCGGATTCGTAGACAAGTGAATGATACAGTTATTTCGAAAACGATGTACTAGAGCGTGTCTGAAAAAGGCTTTTCGTGAGCTGCGAGTCTAAGTTTGTGGGAGATTTTATCCGAATGAGGGCGGCGTAGCGGGCTACGGCAACCGAATGAGGGTAAAATATACCGCAAAGTGGGGCTTGCAGATTGCGGAAATGATTTTTCAGACACGCTCTAGAGTACATGAGAAAGAAAAGGAGTGAGCAGATGGAAGGACACTCGGTATCCGGCGAAAGCCGGAAAAACGGATGGGTGGAACAGAAAAAGGAATTGACGAAAGTATTGAAAATCGCATGGCCGGCAGTCTTTGAGTCTTTTTTTATCTCGCTGGCGGGCATGATCGATGTCTATATGGTCAGTGGACTCGGTTCGGAAGCAGTGGCTTCGGTGGGACTGACGACACAGCCAAAATTCCTCGGACTGTCTTTATTTTTTGCGATGAACGTGGCGATTGCCGCGATCGTTGCCAGACGAACAGGAGAAAAAGACAAAAGAAGAGCAAATGAAACGCTGGCAGAGGCAATCCTTCTTACGATTCTCTTCGGCGCGGTCATCACGGTTGCCTGTGTGAGTCTGACAGGATGGCTGATGGAAAAGTGTGGATCCGCACCGGATACCCATGACGGAGCGGTGATTTATTTTCAGATTATTATGGGTGGGATGATCTTTAATATTATATCCATGGTGATCAATGCTGCACAGAGAGGGGCAGGAAACACCAAAATCGCGATGTATACCAACACCATATCCAGCATCGTCAATATTATTGGAAATTATCTTTTGATCGGCGGTCATCTTGGATTCCCTAAACTGGGGATTCGCGGGGCGGCACTGGCTACGGTGCTTGGAACAGTTGTGGGGTGTACGATCAGTGTAATGTCACTGTTTCGGAAGGATTCCTTCCTCAGTATTCCGTATATTATAAAAGAAGGGCTGTGGAAACGGTTTGAATCGGTAAAAATAATCTTAAAACTTTCAAGCAGTACATTCGTGGAGCAGATTCTGATGCGTATCGGTTTTATGTCAACCGCTGTGATGGCGGCTGACATGGGAACGGCGGCGATGGCGGCACATCAGGTGGGAATGAATGCGCTGAGTCTGTCGTTCTCTTTTGGTGATGGTATGCAGGCGGCAGCCGTGGCACTGATCGGGCAGAGTCTCGGAAGCAAAGAACCGCAGGAGGCAAAGCGACACGGGATGACCTGTGAAAAAGTGGCACTTGTGATGGCTGTTTTTATGTCCATGTTCTATCTGTTCTGCGGAAAGTGGCTGTTCGGACTGTTCTTTGCAGAAACACATATCGTGGAGATCGGTGTGAGAATCAGCCGGATTCTGATAGTGATCGTACTGTTCCAGATCTGTCAGGTGGTATTCACCGGAGCACTGCGCGGTGCGGGCGATGTGGTGTACACCATGATCAGTTCTACCATCAGCGTTACCTTTGTGAGAACGGCTGTTTCGTATATATGTTGCTATATTGTTGGCTGGGGAATCTACGGAATCTGGATGGGTATCGTAGCGGATCAGTTCTGTCGTCTGATGCTAAGCGGCATACGGTTCCGGAGCGGAAAATGGATGAAAATCAAGATTTGACCTATTTATAAAAATTTTATGGTGTCTGACACCGTTTACCCCTTGACGAACAGGCAAAACTGCGTTATGTTATTAGACGTAAATTGTATAGAAAGCTTTTCTCTTATTCAGAGTGATGGAGATACATAGGATCTATGAAGTCACGGCAACCCCGGATACGGAAGGTGCCTACCTGAGCGAGTAATCGAACAATAAGGGGATTTGATATATCGAAGTATTGAGTCCGCTTTTGGCGGGCTCATTTTTAGATTATACGTTGGAAAGAAAATGCGATAGGACATTATCTTGAACGATAAACCCGGGAGAAAAGCACCCAGGGGTAAACCCCAGAGAAAAAGGAGAATGAGAATGGAAAAACGTTTATTTACTTCCGAATCTGTAACCGAAGGCCATCCGGACAAAATCTGTGACCAGATTTCCGATGCAGTCCTGGACGCACTGATGGAACAGGATCCGATGAGCCGTGTAGCCTGCGAGACAGCGATCACCACCGGTCTGGTACTGGTTATGGGTGAGATCACAACAAAGGGATATGTGGATATCCAGAAAATCGTAAGAGATACCGTTCGTGAGATCGGATATGACAGAGGAAAATACGGTTTTGATTCGGAGAACTGTGGTGTGATCACAGCCATCGACGAGCAGTCCACCGATATCGCTATGGGTGTCGACAAAGCGCTGGAAGCAAAAGAACATAAAATGTCTGACGAAGAGATCGATGCCATCGGAGCAGGAGATCAGGGTATGATGTTCGGTTTCGCAACCAACGAGACAGAAGAATATATGCCGCTGGCCATCTCTCTGGCACACAAACTGACCAGACAGCTGACAAAGGTAAGAAAAGACGGCACACTGGCTTATCTGAGACCGGACGGAAAATCTCAGGTAACTGTAGAATACGATGATAACGGAAAAGCGTACCGTCTGGATGCAGTCGTACTGTCCACACAGCACGATCCGGATGTAACACAGGAACAGATCCACGAAGATATCAAAAAATATGTCTTCGATGAGGTTCTCCCGGCAGAGATGGTAGATGCAGACACCAAATTCTTTGTAAATCCGACCGGAAGATTCGTAATCGGCGGACCAAACGGTGACAGTGGTCTGACCGGAAGAAAGATTATCGTAGATACTTACGGTGGATACGGTCGTCACGGCGGCGGAGCTTTCTCCGGAAAAGACTGCACCAAAGTTGACCGTTCCGCAGCTTACGCAGCACGTTACGTTGCAAAGAACATCGTAGCAGCAGGTCTGGCTGATCAGTGCGAGATCCAGCTGTCCTACGCGATCGGTGTGGCACATCCGACTTCCATCAACGTAGATACCGCAGGAACCGGTAAAGTAAGCGATGAGAAACTGGTAGAGATCATCCGTGAGAACTTCGATCTGAGACCAGCCGGAATCATCAAGATGCTGGATCTGAGAAGACCGATCTACAAACAGACAGCAGCTTATGGACATTTCGGAAGAAACGATCTGGATCTGCCATGGGAAAAACTGGATAAAGTAGACGTTCTGAAAAAATATCTGTAAGATATTCGTACGCAGAGTAAATAGAAAGATTGAGAAACGAAACTGCCGCAGGAATTTTAACATCCTGCGGCAGTTTCGTTTTACTTATATATAATTAGAAAAGGGAGGGCCGGGGTTCTTGTGCCCCGGCAGTATGAAAAAGTGTTTTGGCAGCTGGTGCAAACAGCTGCACGAATCTATATAAATGGTAATTGTTTTTTGTCGAGGTCCGACAGTCACAGGGCTTGTAAAAATGTTCCGGCAATGAGTTTCAGTCTTTGTTACCGGCTCTGGCTGTCATCATCTGCATCCACCGTCCTCTTTGTTTTGATACTGTAAGTATACCGTGAGTTTGTGTCCATTTTATGGAAATGAGATAAAGGATTTCTAAACTCTTTTAAGAAATGTTTAAAATATCTGGAAGAGTTTTCGGTGGTCTGGTAAGATAGATGAGAGTGAATGGAAAGAGAGAAGAGAAGCTATGGGCAGATTATTTTATATTATGGGAAAGAGCGCATCGGGAAAAGATACGATCTATCAGAGACTTTTAAGAAACCCGGAATTTTCCCTGGAACGTCTGGTGATCTACACCACGCGTCCGATCCGGGACGGGGAACTGGATGGCAGAGAGTACCATTTTGTGACGGAAGAAGATTTTCAGAAGCTGAAAGCAGCAGGGAAGATTATCGAGGACCGGGGATATGAGACGGTTTACGGGCTGTGGAGGTATTTTACGGCGGATAATATGGATCTGGAAGAGAAAAACTATCTGGGAATCGGCACGCTGGAGTCTTATGAAAAATTAAAGGCATATTATGGAGAGGAAAAGATCCGTCCTATTTATATAGAAGTGGAAGACGGCGAACGCCTGAAGAGAGCAATCGCCAGGGAAGAGACGCAGGAAGTGCCGAAATACGAAGAAATGTGTCGGAGATTCCTGGCGGATGCGCAGGATTTCAGCGAGGAAAAGATCCGGCAGGCAGGAATTGACTGTCGTTTTTCTAATATGGACGGGGCGGGAGGATACTCTGAGATTGAAAAGTATTTAAGGAGTGTGCTATAATAATTATATTCCGCAGAAAGTCTGCAATATTAATATAGTATCTTTGATACATATAAATGTTGAGAAAGACCGGAGTGGGAAAACAAAAGAACACAGGAGGTGATTGTATGGCAGGATTTCATGAGATTATCGGACATGATGATGTTGTAAATCATTTACAGAATGCCATTCAGATGGGAAAAGTTTCACATGCGTACATTTTTAACGGTGAGGTAGGAGCAGGTAAGAAGACGTTAGCTTCTGCATTTGCCATGTCACTGCAGTGTGAAAAGCATGGAACGGATCCATGTATGGAATGTGACTCCTGTAAGAGAGCATTAAGCAAAAATCACCCGGATATTATTACGATCACACATGAGAAACCGAACTCTATCGGTATCGAGGATATTCGTATCCAGCTGATCGATGATGTATCCATCAAACCTTATACAGGTCCTTATAAAATCTATATTCTGAACGAAGCGGAAAAACTGACGCTGCAGGCGCAGAATGCGCTGTTAAAGACGATCGAGGAGCCGCCGGCTTATGCGGTGATCCTGCTTTTGACCAGCAATGCGGATGCCCTGCTTCCTACGATTTCTTCCCGGTGCGTGACTTTGAACCTGCGTCCGGTGAAAGAGAACGAAGTGAAAGAATATCTGATGGAGCATATGCATCTGCCGGATTATCAGGCACAGATCGATGCGGCATTTGCGCAGGGAAATATCGGAAAGGCGAAACAGATCGCAGAGTCCACGGAATTTGCGGAGATGGCAGAGCGGGCTTTCCGGATCCTGAGAAAGAGCAATGAGCTGGAGCTGTATGAACTGGTGGAGATGATCAAAGAGCTGACAGCAGAGAAACAGAATATTTACGATTATCTGGATCTGTTTACCATGTGGTTTCGGGATGTACTGTTGTTTAAGGCGACAAAAGAAGTGGATGGTCTGGTATTTAAAGACCAGTATAATTATATTAAGGAGAGAGCAAAGAAAAGTTCCTATGAGGGCATTGAAAATATCATTGATGCCATTGGTAAGGCCAGAGAACGTCTACATTCCAATGTAAACTTTGACCTGGTGATGGAACTGCTCTTCATGACAATCAGGGAGAACTAGAATGGTAAAAATTATCGGTGTCCGGTTTCGGAATGTAGGAAAGATTTATTATTTTAATCCGAAGAGTTTTCAGATGAAACCGGGAGATCATGTAATCGTGGAGACAGCCCGCGGTGTGGAATACGGCACGGTGGTACTGGGTCCGAAAGAAGTAGAAGACAAGCAGGTGGTACAGCCTTTGAAAGACGTGATCCGTATGGCTACACAGAAGGATGACGCGAAAGAGGAGAGTAACCGCAAGAAAGAAAAAGAAGCGTATCAGATCTGTGTGAAAAAGATCCGTGCGCATCAGTTGGAAATGAAGCTGATCGATGTGGAGTATACGTTTGACAATAACAAGATCCTGTTTTATTTTACCGCAGACGGAAGAATCGATTTCCGGGAACTGGTAAAAGATCTGGCAGCGATCTTCAAGACACGTATCGAACTGCGTCAGATCGGTGTGAGAGATGAGACGAAGATTCTCGGTGGTATCGGTATCTGCGGCCGCCCGCTGTGCTGTCATACCTATCTGTCAGAATTCGCTCCGGTATCGATCAAGATGGCGAAAGAGCAGAACCTGTCACTGAATCCGACAAAGATCTCAGGTGTGTGCGGTCGTCTGATGTGCTGCCTGAAAAATGAGCAGGAGACTTATGAGTACCTGAACAAACAGCTGCCAAATATCGGAGATCAGGTAATGACACCGGAAGGTATCAAGGGTGAGGTACAGAGTGTCAATGTACTTCGTCAGTTGGTAAAAGTGATCATGGATGTCAACGATGAGAAAGAGATCCGTGAGTATAAAGTAGAAGAGTTAAAATTCCGTTCCAGAGGATGCTGCCGGAAAGAGAAGATGAAGCTTTCTAAAGAAGAGCAGAAGATGATGAAGGAACTGGAATAACAACAGGAGAAAAATATGAATATCCCATTGAAGGAAAATGAGCGTTTGGATGATCTGCAAAACGGCTACCATATTATCCAGAATACCAGGGATTTCTGTTATGGTATTGATGCGGTGCTGCTGTCTGATTTTGCCAGGGTGAAGAAAGGGGAACAGGCGTTAGACCTGGGAACCGGAACGGGGATCATCCCCATTCTGTTAAAGGCAAAGACGCAGGGAGAGCATTTTACCGGGCTGGAGATTCAGGAACAGAGTGCCGAGATGGCAGGACGCAGTGTGGTGTATAATCATCTGGAGGATGCGATTACCATCAGAACGGGAGATATCAAGGAAGCCGCTGCCATCTTTGGCAGGGCTTCTTTTTCGGTAGTCACCTGCAATCCTCCGTATATGCATGGCAATCACGGCCTGACGAATCCACATCTGCCGAAGGCGATCGCGCGGCATGAGGTACTGTGTACCCTGGAAGATGTGATCTCTCAGACCGCCCAGGTGTTAAAGCCACGGGGACGGTTCTATATGGTACACCGCCCGTTTCGGCTGGCGGAGATCATGGGACTGATGATGAAATACAAACTGGAGCCGAAGCGGATGCGTCTGGTATATCCGTATGTGGACCGGGAGCCGAACATGGTTCTGATCGAAGGGCTTCTGGGAGGAAATTCCAGGATCACAGTGGAAAAGCCGCTGATCGTATATGAGAAACCGGGTGTGTATACACAGGAGATCCGGGAAATCTACAGGGATGGAAGATAGGAGGATACCGATACTATGGAAGGAAAATTGTATTTGTGCGCGACACCGATCGGAAATCTGGAAGATATTACCTTTCGTGTGATCCGGACATTAAAAGAGGTGGATCTGATCGCGGCGGAGGATACGAGAAACAGTATCAAGCTGCTGAATCATTTTGAGATTTCAACGCCGATGACGAGTTATCATGAATATAACAAGATTGATAAAGGACATTATCTGGTTGGTCTGATGCAGCAGGGGCAGCAGATCGCGCTGATCACGGATGCAGGAACACCGGGTATTTCGGATCCGGGAGAGGAACTGGTGGCGATGTGCCATGAGGCTGGGATCCCGGTCACCTCGCTTCCGGGTCCGGCGGCTTGTATCACAGCGCTGACGATCTCGGGGCTGTCGACGAGACGGTTTGCATTTGAGGCGTTTTTGCCGACGGATAAGAAGGAGAAGCAGGCGATTCTGGAGGAGCTGAAAGAGGAGACGAGAACGACGATCCTCTATGAGGCACCGCACAGACTGGTACGGACGCTGGAAGAACTGGTGGATGCTCTTGGGAACCGGAGAGTGACGATCTGCAGGGAGCTTACGAAGAAGCATGAAACGGCGTTCCTTACGACGCTTCAGGATGCGCTGGAGTATTACCGGCAGGAGGATCCACGTGGGGAGTGTGTGATCGTGATGGAAGGCAGAAGCCGGAAAGAGATGATTGAGGAGAAGCAGCGGGCATGGGAAGAGATGTCGCTGGAGGAACACATGAAGATCTATGAGGATCAGGGGATTGGACGGAAGGACGCTATGAAGATGGTGGCGAAGGACCGGGGGATCTCGAAGCGGGAGGTTTATCAGGGGTTGCTGGATTAAATTAAGTTTTTGGCTAATGGGACGCCCGGAGTGAGAACAACAAGGGGTGGAGGCAGCGTGCAGAGCGACTTTAAGCTATCTGCCAACTACGACTATATTTGCGAGGGTCAGCTGACCCTCGCAAAAGTCTACGTAGGCAGAGGATCTTAAAGCTCACTCTAAGCGGCACGCAAAATGCCTCCACCCCTTGTTGTTCTCACTCCGGGCTGGGTACTGGTTGAAACTTAAGTTGGGTATGGAGTTCACTAGTGGCAACCCCTGGTAGGTGGGAAGGGTAGCTGAAAGTTGTATATGAATGAATATAGCTTAAAAATGATAATGTATTTTGCTGACATATAATAAAACCCCCTCGGGAGATGTGCTCCGAGGGGGTTTTGAAGAGTAGATTGTTAGATTGTATCCATAAGGTCTGCGCCGCTGATGATGCGGTGCCAGAGGTTTTCGCGTTTGGGGGTTCCCGGGAGGAAGTAGGGGAGGCGGTCGGCTTCCAGTTCTTCCAGGCGCTTTACTCTGCCGTCGATATAGTAACGGAGACGGTAGCGGGTGCTGGTGAGGCGGGCAATGACGCCGGAGAGTTTGATGTCTACGAGTTCATAGCCGAAAGGTTTTGCGTCCTGCATCCAGAGGTGTTCGCGCAGAAGTCTGGTTGTGGACAGATCGTTGATGATTCCGGGGATAACTTCTTCGCAGATAATCTCCAGTGTGGATAAGTCATGGGTATCGTATGCTTTTTTCAGGCGGACACCAAGGTCAGCTTTTCCGGCGAGAGTGCTGGCGAGGCTGCGGTAGAAAGCAAATAAGGTATCGTAAGCCGGTGAATGTTTTCCGCAGATTTCCAGACGGTCTGCCAGATCCTGATAGTACCGTTCGGTATCCAGATCTAGGTCTTCGATATGGCGGTCGAAGATACCAAGAAGAGGATCCTGATACAGCAGATATTTGGACGGATTATCGGTGTCCAGATTCGGCTGTCCGTTCTGGAACAGGGAGTCGAGAGCGTCCAGTTCCAGGAAGTCGTTCAGATATGCACCGGTCACATCGTGGAATTCTTCTGTCAGTGCATGTTCATCAAAATCTTCGTGGAATCCCAGATGGGCGAACAGAGCCAGACCGGGCAGAACCGCATCTACAGGAGTTTCGGCGCCGTTATCCATCCATGCGGTACAGAAGACTTCCGGCATGTGGTATTTTTTACATGCGGCAAGTCCGGCACGGGTGCAGGTAAAGGTCTTGGAATAGTTCGGTGAGATTCCGTTCCAGATCCAGGAACCTCCGGCAAAGATAACTTTGTTGGAAAGCTGCTGGTGAACGCGGATCATTTTTTCATAGATTTTCTGCTCCGGATTATAGTAGTCCCAGTAAACCAGTCCGAGATCCGGATCCGGTTTTTCCCAGTCGCTGCAATCGGTATCGTCGGCGAGATCGTAATAACCGCCGCCGGTGTTGGCAGTGATATACATATCGCTCCAGATCATCGGCTCCAGTCCCAGCTTTTTGCAGATCTCGAAAACGCGGGCGCTGTGTTCGCGGATCAGAACGGAACTTTTGGTATATCCGTTTTCCCGGAGATATTTTCCAAGACCGAGCTGTGCAGCTTCGTCCATGCCGAGATGTACCCGGTTGGTGGAAAAGGACTCTTTTACGGAGCGAAGCATTTTTTCAATGAGGGTGTAGACTTCTTCTTTTCCTACCTGAAGGATGTCGGCGGTGTCTTTGACGGTATCTCCGAGCGGCCATTTCAGGGCATTGTGCAGGTGCGCCAGTGTCTGGATACACGGTACAAGTTCGATGCCAAAAGTTCTCGCGTAAGCATCCATCTCGCGGATCTCATCCTGGCTGTAGCGGCCGCGGTAAGCACCGAAATAAGGTTCATCCGGTACGGTGTAAGTCTCTTCGGTGTAGAGCATCAGGGTGTTCATTCCCAGTTTCGCCATGATACGAATAAAAGATTTTACCTTTTCTACGGTAAATACTGCATTTCTGGAGCAGTCCAGCATCACCCCGTTTTTTGAAAAGTATACAGGTTCACTTTTCGTGTTCCAGGTATCCTCCAGATGATGTACCGCCCAGTTCAGTCCGCGGTAATAATGCGCCGGTTCCTGGCAGATGATCTGCAGGTGATCACCGTCCCGCGTTACGGTAAGCGGAGTATTTTCCTGAAACTCCACCTGAATCTCCAGTTCCTTTTCTGATTTGATATCCCCCAATAAAAGTTGTGTTCCTTCTTCCACTTTTTTCAGATCAGTGGAGGAAGGGGAAAATGAAAATTTCATAACCTTCTCCTTTCTTCCGAAAAGTTTTCGGACAAGCTTTTGCCTTATGATTTATTGTAACGAATGGAGGGGGGAAAGTAAAGATAATGGGGGAGAAAGAAGTTTCAGAAATAAAAAATATACGTGTGATCATAAAAAGCTGCTGTATTACATAAACGGGAATATCGTCGCAGCAATGGTTTTTCAACATTACAGCATTTTCATAAAGAACGGTAGAGCAGTTACGTATATTTTTACGATGCAGGGCGTATACATAATAGAATCCAACAAAAACGGAGCAGCTTTTTATGAATTATCTCTGGGGCGGTATGATTCTGATCGGGATTATCTACGGGACGGTGACCGGGCATCTGGAGGAAGTATCAGAGGCGGCGATTCAGTCTTCGAAGGAGGCAGTAAGTCTGTGCGTAGTGATGGCTGGGGTTACGGCACTCTGGGTGGGGATGATGCGGATTGCAGAGAAGTCCGGACTTCTGGAGGCGATGGAGCAGAGAATGCAGCCGGTGCTGAACTTTTTGTTTCCGGAAATCCCCGGGAATCACCCGTCGAGGAAATCGATTGCAACGAATCTGCTGGCGAATATCCTGGGACTCGGCTGGGCGGCCACGCCGGCCGGGCTGAAAGCGATGGAAGAACTGTCGGATCTGGAAGAAGAGCGGCGGAGAAAAAAACAGCGGGCGGTAGCTGTCGGTGCAGCAAGTAATGAAATGTGTGATTTCCTGATCCTGAATATATCTTCCCTGCAGTTGATCCCGGTCAATATCATTGCTTTTCGGACAGAATATGGCAGTGTGACACCAACGGCGATCGTTGGTCCGGCAATCCTTGCGACGGCGATCAGTACGGGTGCTGCCGTTTTGTATATCAAAACAAAAAACTGGATGGCCAGACCGGAAAAAGGTAACAATAATTTTACAAAAAATAGTATTGAAAAATGAAAAAGCATCGCATATAATGGGTGAAAGTAAATAACGTGATAAAGATCCCGGGGCTGTGTCCCCGGATTTTTATCGCGCAAAATGAGGAGTTATTATGAGAGGAGGATCTCTATGGAAAGAGATATGACGGTGGGAACACCGTGGAAGATTATCCTGAATTTTACGATACCTATTGTTATTGGAAATATTTTCCAGCAGTTTTACAGTATGGTGGATACGGTGATTGTTGGTAAGTTTGTGGGAACAAAGGCTCTTGCGGCTGTCGGATCGACCGGAACGATCGGGTTTCTGATCCTGGGATTTCTGATGGGACTCACGGCAGGTTTTACGGTACTGACCAGTCAGCGATTCGGTGCCGGAGATATGCCGGGGATGCGTAAGACGGTCGGATCTGCGGCAGTACTTTCTGTGATCGTCAGCGTGGTGATGACGGTGATCAGTATGGCGTTTATGAAGCCGTTGCTGATTCTTATGAATACACCGGAGGATATTTTTCAGGATGCATATAAGTATATTATGATCATCTGTGCGGGGATTTTTACACAGGTTATGTATAATCTGTTAGCGGGTATCCTGCGTGCGCTGGGTAACAGTAAGACGCCGTTGTATTTTCTGCTGTTTTCCGCAGCACTGAATATTGTGCTGGATCTGGTACTGATCATTGTGTTTCACCTGGGAGCAGCAGGAGCGGCGTATGCGACGGTTATTGCGCAGGGAGTTTCGGCGCTGCTTTGTCTGGTCTATATTATTAAGAAAGTGCCGATTCTGAAGCTGGATCGCTGGGATTTTAAACTGGATGGTCATCTGGTACGGCAGCAGCTGGCCATCGGTTTTCCGATGGCACTGCAGTATTCGATCACTGCGATCGGTGCGATGATGGTGCAGGCTGCACTGAATGTGCTTGGTTCTGTGCATGTGGCAGCGTTTACTGCGGCAAATAAGATCGAGCAGGTGGCAACGCAGGTTTATGTGGCACTGGGTACTACGATGGCTACTTACTGTGCACAGAATATGGGTGCAGGTAAGGTGAAGAGAATCAGCAGAGGATTCCGGGCAACAACGATCATGGGTAGCATTTATTCGGTGGTGTTCGGAGTGCTGGTGTTCTTCTTTGGTAATATGCTGACCGGACTGTTTGTGTCTGAGAATCTGGATCAGATCGTGGGTCTGGTGGATATTTATATGAAGTGCGTGGCGTTGTTCTTTATTCCGCTTAATGTGGTAAATGTATACCGAAACGGTATCCAGGGAATGGGATATGGATTCCTTCCCATGACGGCAGGGATTGCAGAGCTGGCAGGAAGAGGGCTGACGGCTGTGGTTGCTTCGCATTATAAGAGTTATCTGGGGATTTGTCTGGCGAGCCCGGTGGCGTGGATTTTTGCGTCTGCACTGCTGTTGGTGATGTATTTTGGAATTATGAATAAGTATAAGAAGGCTGGGAATTTCCGGGAGTAGAGGGGTAGTGTCGTAAAAAGGGACGCGGCAGACTCCTGGCTTCCTGGTCTGGCAACGTGGGCAGGGCAACTTTGAGCTAAATTCCCATGCGCGCCTCGCGTGCTACACCATGAATAAAACCGGAGTGGC
>OLPT01000097.1_pt1 | contig 76394 bp, 58 predicted proteins | sample 1673051 | NCBI WGS metagenome assembly OLPT01 (sample SAMEA3136750, study PRJEB25190) | human gut metagenome | biome: human gut; feature: human-associated habitat; material: faeces | place: Austria | collected 2013
CTCCGATATCCTTCGCGCGAGCAGCCGGACGGCGCGGTCCTCGCAGGCGACGGCCACCGGGTGCGTCCTGCTTGACGACTCGACGGATTCGACCAGCGCCGCCACTTGGATTGACTACGCTAAGCTGGACAGTTCCGTGAGGGCCATTTCGAACGGAGAAAGCCATGGCAGACCCCAAGAACCCTCGGCATTTCAGCGACGGTTTCAAGCGGCAGATCGTCGAGCTGTGCAACGCCGGCAAGCCCATGAGTGAGATCATGGCCGAGTACGACCTGGGAAGGTCGACCGTGCGCAGGTGGATAGCGTCGATAAACGCCACTGGATCGCCCCACGCGGCCGACAACCGCACGCCCGACCAGGCGAGGGCCATCGAACTCGACGTAGTGGTGCCTCCTAGCCGCCAGCATATCGCCCCGCCTCTCGTAGGCGATTCCTGTATATTCGTATCCCACAGAAGGCTCTTTCGGAAATCCATGGTGCTGCGACGACCGTTAGAATCCACCGAATGGTTGTTAATGATTCAGCCCATTATTGCCTCATTAGGGTTTCTTCGAGCTGTTCGATTCGCTTATTGATTTTTGAAAGTCCATAAAGCCATTTGCAGAATGCCCATAAGGTTCCGATGCCGATTGCGCTGAACAATACAGAAATCCATTGAGCAATATCCCTGAAGAGGTCTGGTTTTAGAAGCGAGACTAGACCGTAGGCGCCCATAAAGAAAAGAGCAATTGAGAGGAAAGCTACAACCCAGAAGAACAAGTCCATGGTCTTAGAATAACTTTTGGAGATTTTCTGATGTAGATCCTTCTCGCTTTGGAGTTCTTTAAGTTGCTTTGACGCTTCTTCGGTTTCGGCCCTGATGGCGGATATCTCACTCTCCAATGCATATATTTTATTTTCCTGCCTGATTAGGGCATCAGCATTTGAGCTCGCACTTGAGCTTTCGCTAAGATTCTGAAATGGGGCTGTAGACGTAGATGTAGAGCTTGGCCTGAGATAAAGAAGCTGAGGATCTGTATTGGATATGGCCATTGCTAAATCAACTCGTTTTTAGTGGCATCAGTCGATAGATCGAGGATGAACTCAACGGTTTCACGCCCAATTACTTTTCTTTCTTGATCCGAGTTGATGTCCAAGGAGGTGAAAACTACGTCATACGAGATATTATCGATAACGATTGATCCATTTTGTACGGTTGTGACGCGATTGTACTTATCTCTGCCGTTGAAAAATGGGTCATTTAATCTGAACATTGCTTCATTGCAGTAATTCCCGTGCTCAGTTTTAAGATACTCGTCACATATTCTTTTTGCTGGCTCATCGACTATTTCTATGTATGAAGTCGTGCATCCGAATCGGGAAAAGTCATAGTTTTTGCGAAGCTCGGTAAAAAAGCTTTTGAAGATTTGGGTCATCTTGTTCCAGGTGAAGGTTCTCTCGCTGGCTGACAAATTGAATATTAAATCAATTCGCGATAAGGAAATATTTATTGATGCTGAGCCGTCTTTGGATCTCGCCATGACCGAAGGTGCCTCGGTGGCAATTTCTTGAGGAAGGGGGATGACCAATGGATCTTCAAAAGCAAGCGGATCGATTTGCTTTTTTATAGACATATAAACATCAAGGCAGCTCGAAACCTGCTCTTTAAAAAAAAGGGCGAATTGAACCCCAGACATGTATTTTGATTCCATAGTTAGCTTCCTTTGTTGTAGATCGTTTAAACACCGCAGTTCAGCTGAAAGGGAAATTTGTTGCCCACGATTGTAGCAATACCCCATTTTCCGCAAAAACCGTGCAGGCTGGCAAGCGTGCGCCAATACCCTTTACAATAAAACATCGTGATTATTTAGGTCGCGTTGGGAGCCAACCGCAAAGGCGCCGCCCCCTGCGCAACCACTAAACGATAAGGAACTGCATTAATGCCAAATATGCTCTCAAGCGCTAATGCCAGAAGAAATTGGTTCACCATAACGTCCCTTGTATCCAGGGACTTCAAGCTTAAGTACCGCCGTAGCGCCCTGGGCGTTCTGTGGTCGGTTCTGAACCCTTTGCTCATGATGATCGTGCTTTCCGTTGTGTTCAGCACGTTCTTCAAGTTCAGCATCGAAAACTACCCGCTGTACGTAATCCTGGGCAACGTAATGTTCGCCCTCATGGCCGATTCCACTTCGGGCGCCATGAATTCAATCATCGAATCTTCCTCGCTTATCAAGAAGATCCGCATCGAAAAGCTCATATTCCCGCTTGAAAAAGTGCTGTTCCAGCTGGTGAACTTCTGCATTTCGCTCATTGCTGTAGCTGCGGTAATGATCTTCTTCCAAGTTATGCCGCATGTTAGCCTGCTTGCCCTGCCGCTGCTGCTTCTGTATGTGGTGTTGTTCAGCGCGGGCGTGGGCATGGCGCTTTCCGCCCTTTCGGTGTTCTTCCGCGATGTATGCCACCTGTGGGGCGTCGTTATCACCGCATGGACGTACGCCACGCCGCTTTTCTACCCTGTAGAAATCTTGCCCGATTGGGCGGCGCCGCTTATGCAGTACAACCCCATGTACCACTACGTAACTTACTTCCGTGACCTTATCCTGAGCGGCACGGTGCCCGGCCTGCAGGAAAACCTGCTGTGCTTAGGTATGGCGGTGGCTGCGTTTGCTATCGGCCTGCTCATTTTCAAGAAGACCGAAAAGAAGTTCATTCTCTACGTTTAAGGAACAACCATGCCCGAAAACGTGAACACCAGCGTTCTAGAAATCGAATCCGAGCTTGCGGACGACTCATCAAAGAAAACCATGATCAAAGTGGACCATGTGTCCATGATCTTCAACATGGCAAGTGAGCAGCTGAACAGCATCAAGGAATACGCGATTGCCGCCTTGAAGCGCGAGCTGCGCTTCAAGGAATTCCGCGCACTCGACGACGTTTCCTTCGAAGTGAAGCAGGGCGACGTGTTCGGTATTCTGGGCACGAACGGTTCCGGCAAATCCACCATCCTGAAGATCATCGCCGGCGTGCTGGAGCCCAGCAAAGGGTCGTGCACGGTTAATGGCAACATCGCTCCGCTCATCGAACTTGGTGCGGGCTTCGACATGGAGCTTACTGCGCGCGAAAACATCTACTTGAACGGTGCGCTCCTGGGCTATTCGAAGCAGTTCATTGAAGAAAACTTCGACGACATCGTTGAATTTGCCGAGGTAGAAAAGTTCCTGGACATGCCCATGAAGAACTACTCTTCCGGCATGGTGGCGCGCATCGCTTTTGCAATTGCTACGGTTATTGTGCCCGAGATCCTGATCGTTGACGAAGTGCTTTCCGTGGGCGACTTCATGTTCCAGAAGAAGTGCGAAGACCGCATTACGAAGCTGATCAAAGAACATGGCGTGACGGTGCTTATCGTTTCGCACAACAACGACCAGATCGAGCGCTTGTGCAACAAGGCGGTATGGATCGAAAAGGGTCATTTGCGCATGGCAGGCACGGCAAAGGAAGTGTGCCAGACCTACCGTGTGCTGGGTGGTCATGTGGGCAGCAAGGAATCGGAGCAGATTGTGTTCGAAACCTTGCAGGATCCGAAGAAGCCCGACATGAGCGGCATCGAATCTATCGAAGCGGACACACGTTATGGCATTGCGGCGAAGCTTTCAAGCCGTTGCTACCCCGATGGCGCAAAGGCTGTAATTCTCGCATCGGGCGAGCACGAAATGGTGCCGCTGATTGCAAATGGCCTTGCGGGGGCATTGGACGCGCCGATCCTCCTTACTCAGAACGAAAGCGTGCCCGATATTACGGCGCAGGAGCTGACTAGGCTCAACCCGCAGACGGTGTACGTTCTTAATGGCGGTACGTTGGACGCGGATGTAATAACCAAGGAAACATCCTCCGCCGCTCCTTCCGCTTCGGTGGAAGTGTTGGAAGGCGAAAACGCCTGCAGCCTTTCGTGGTCGATTTTCCAGCACGGCGAAGAAAAGGGCCTATGGGGTTCCGACGTTGCCCTTACCTACGACGGCTGTTTGGGCGATTTGGTGTCACTTTCGCCTTACATTTTCTCGGGAAAATGCCCGGTGCTGGTGAAAGACGCTCACGATGAAATTCCTTCCTGGATGAAGGGAGCATCGCTCAGGTCAAAAAACGTCCTTGTGGTGAGCGGATACAAGTCGTTCGCTGAAGAGTCGTTGACGTTTGTTGGTGAAAATGGGGCAACGATGACGAGGTTCGTCGGTAGCGACCCTTATGATGCCAACGAAAAGATCAACATTTGGATAAACAACCAGAAGAAAGAGGAGTCTCCTCTTTTGCTTGTTGTTTCCATCTGGAATCCGCAGGACGCCCTTGCCATTGCCTCTTATGCGGCAAAAAACAATGCCTGCATTATGTTGGAGGACCCTCAAAACCTCGACAGCGTAGCCCACGGCATTCGCTATTTGAAGCGCTTCACGGGAAAGATCGGATTTGTCGGAGACAAATCGCGTTTCAACGATTTGGATAAGGCGCTTCTTGCGAAAGCTTGCTTAGGCAGCTGCTAGTCTGAGATAAACGCCTTTAGCGCATCGCGGACAGCCGGGTCGCTGAAGGCGTTTTCGGTGAAATGGTTGTGGCCCAGAATGTCGTCTGGAAGATACGGCCATCCAGGATAGCACTCGTCTGCTACCGCTATTGCGTCGTTCGGAATGTTGATGCTACCATTCTCGAATTGGTGCGGCTTCGCAGGAAGCATCATGGACAAGGGCCATAAGGTCCTTCGCCAAGGTGCGTCATAGATGTTGTCTATGCCGTAAGCAACAGCGGTAGCATTCGCCTTGTCGCATAGGATTCCTTTTTCATATGCCATGTTGCGGTATTCTTGGAACAGTCCCTCGATGGCTTCGATTTCGGGGTATGCCAAGCTGTCGTTTTGATCGTTCCTGCTAATGGGGATCCCCTGGGCTATTTCACCACTCTCCGCAGAGTACAAAAGGCCCCTTTCCTTCCAATAGGGAAGTGATTCCATTTTTTCGCCGAAGGCAGTCATCAGCTCAAGGCGAAGGTTTCTGTATCGGTCGTCATTTTCCTTGCTCGATGACGGTGCCCAGTCCCATATCGAAACATCGATAAAGCAAGGGATGCTTTCATTGCGGCTGCTGAATCTAAGCTGCCTGCAAAAAACATAGCCGTCGTAAACGAGCGTTAATTGGTAATTAGGGTCTGCGTCGCATAGAGACTGAAGCTTTTCAACATCTTCCCTCATCATGCAAATGTCGATGTCGTCATCCCAGGGGATAAAGCCATTTCGCGAAAGTGTGCCAACCAGAGAACCGTAGGCTGTCCAGTACGGCAAGCCAGCCTTTTGACAGATGGAATTAAGTTCAAACATCAGTTTCGCATTTGCCTTTTGCACGATGCGAGCATCGCCTTCGGCTTCAGGCATCAGAGAGAATATTCTGCGGCGAATTTCTGCAGGAGAGTCTTCCGGATAGGTTTTTTTCATCAGCGCTTCCATGCGCAGCTTGTTGCGCTCCGCTTCGGCGGCCAAGGCGTTGCTGACGTCGGCGCATTTTTCGTTTATAACATCGACATTGGAATCAATATGTTTGATCCGTGCGAGCAGCTCATTCTGTTTTAGCTTTGTTTCAATCAGGTCGGCTCTGATCGAGTTGGTTTGTTCGACAAAGTGCTTCTCTGCAGCATGAAACGAACGAGACGAAATAGGCAGGATGGTTTTGAGTTTGCCGATTGCGGACATAGCTGCCTTTCTGGTTGGGCCGGCCGGACAATCCCGATTCTGCGGCAAGAAGGATAAAAAGCTAATCTTGGCAGCGTGAAGATTACTCTAGGGCTTAGGGCGACCAAATACTGCTTGAGTAATTATAAGGAAAGAGGAGCTGTGGTTAATCGTCTATCCTGTAAAGCTTCATACTGTCTCGTTCCAGAACAACCGTGAAACCTGGAGTTTGGTCATTGATGCCGTCGATCCCCTCCCATGCTTCGGGGTTGTAGTTCGGGTAGTACATGCCGATATCTTTGAAGTCTGGTTTCAAGAGCAGGACATAGGAAGCGTTGGCTTGGTGCACAGCCCTGCGAACCTGCTCATCGGAATCGATGTCTTTGAGTTTTTTTCGGATCAGCCTGCTCTCTTCGGTTTCGCCGTCTACTATTCCGTAGTTAGTGTTAACTCTGTAATACAGGTCGATACCAGTTTTTCCGAACGCGTACATAGAGCCATCGAACGGCTGATTGATGATTGGGGTGTCGTTAGGGACTACCTCTTGGACTTCTCCTATGAAGCTAATCTCATCGTTGTCCAGATAATTCCATACAGCCGAATTCTGCCCATAGGCACAGGCCCGTACGCTCTCAAAAGCGTGGGATGTGGGCAGGGTTGGTATAAAGGTTACGAACACGAGAACAGCCGTGCACCCAACGTAAGCATATGCTGGGGTTATTGCTTTTTGTTTAAGGAGCCTTTCTAGTAGAGATGCGATGGCGTAGAGTCCAGCCGAAGCAACAGGAATAGAGAAAAGTCCACAGAAGGCCGCGATTCTGTAAGGGTCGCTGTACCAGTAGCCCCCAATGAAATGCTTCAAGGGCGTTTCTGGGGTTCCCGCCACGACAAAGAAAATAAAAACGCTAGACAACAAGGAAACAACGAGCCAGCTGCTTCTTTTTGTATTCAATAGAAGGAAAGCGATTCCGCAAAGCAGTAGAAGGGCAATCTGAGGCTGCGGATCATTGGTGGCGAGGGACCAAGAGGCAATGGACTTAATGCATCCTGATGGTTCATACAGGGGAGGCCAATAATAAGTGAGGGTTCCTTGTAAGAAGGGGAGGTTGAACAGAATCAGCAGCAGGATGGCAAACAAGACAAGAAATGCGATACAGACTAAAGCCGTTTTACGCCATTCCCTCTTTTTTTCCTCGGTTTCGTAGAGAGCGATTTTCCAGAGCAGATACGGCATGAGGAACGCCATCAAGGCAAAAACGGCATTGGGCTGGAGGAAAGCAAGGCTCATCAGGCCCAAGATGAATCCGGTGGCATATGCGGCGAAAAGGTTCCGGCTTTTGGCATTTTCGATTGCGGAAATGAATAGCGACCCAACGAGCATGCATGTGCAGAAAGAGGCGCCGTTAGGGAATAAAGGCCAAACGTCGTAGAGAGACCAAGGGAATGCGGTTTGGATGCAGCAAACTATGGCGCCGACAGCCACCAAACCTGGTTTTTCAGGGAAGAGGGCTCGCAATAGGGAGAAAAGCGAAACAGGAAAAACTATGGAGCAAAATGCAAAATTGGCAGCGTTGGCGGCCAGCGGTGCACTTGTTTGAAGGGCGCTTGAAGCAAAGGCGGCGAGCATGTGCCACCCTGCGGGATAAAAGCCAACTCCAGGGAATGGGTCGATGGCGGGATCTGCCAAATAGTAGCCAACGCCCAGGACGGACCATATTCCAGATTCAATAAAACTCTCAGTGATGTTGTAATGAAAAACATTGTCGTATGTTTGAACGATGGATTCAGGTCCATCAAGGGGGAGCAAGTAGACATAGGCGCCCACCGCGATTCCCATAAAGGTATACAGTGCAGCAATCCCCCAGTCAGTTTTCCCCTCCTTGTCGGTATTCTTGTGTTGTCTACGGAAAAAGAAAAGGGCAGCTGGAGCAAGAAGAAGAGGAACGCCAATCGAGAAGGTAGAGCAGGTCAGCCCTATTTTGCTAAATGCGATTCCTAGCAGGCACAGTGAAGCGATCGAAAATACTGGCGCAAATATTAACGAGCTGATCTTGGTTAGACCAAGGCCTCTGAAAAATAGAAAACCAGGAACGAAAAGCACTAGAATAATCAAAGCATATGCGCAAAAAAAGTTAAGCCACATCTGAAGCGCCTCTTAAGTAGTTGATCTTGTATCTTGAGCTTGGTCTTGCTTCGTATAGGCAAGATGTAATCGTTAAATTATGACATAACATGGGAAGCTCGATTAATTAACCTGGGCTTGGGGTGTGCGTAGTTTGCGCTTTGGCTGTGTTGGCTTTTGGGTCCCCGATAGATGATGACTGGGGCTATGCATCTTGCAAGCAACGATAGGAATGACTTTCGTTTTCATGAGTAAAGAGAGGTAGCCTATGTGGACTTTCTTTGTCCTGGCTTCGGTATTTGTCCTGGTGCTCCTTTATATTCCAGGATATATGATGAATAGAGTTGTTTTTGCGTCTGCGGCACACGCTCTTGCCTTCTCACCGGTTGTCACCGTTGCCCTTTTGGTTGCGTTTGGCATCACTCTTTCGCCTCTGAGCGTTCCGTGGTTTGCCTTGCCTCTTCTTGCGGTGTTTGTGTCTGCTGCGGCATTTCTTCTTTTTCGTAAGCCGTTGGTTAAAACCGGGTCCAGAACCTGGTTTAGCATAGGGCTCTATGCGGTGGTTGGGGTGGGTCTAACGACTTTTGTCTTCTTGGGAGGCATTGACGGGGCAGCGTCGTTCTCGATCTTGACGGATACTACGTTCCATCTTCAGTGCGCTCAAGCAATGCTTCAATCGGGTCATTATTCTGTTTTGTCCGCATCTGTATACCCTGAGCTGATTGTCCGAGGAGAGGGCGGTTTCTACCCTGCTGCCTGGCACATTTTGACGGCAATTGCGGCAGGCGCTACTGCGATGCCCATTACTGTTGCTCACAATGCAGTTAACTTTGTAATCTGCGCATTTGTCTTTCCTTTGTCTGCTTGGGTACTCCTGGCGTTTTTGTTCAGGGATAAAGAGGAGACAATTATTGCCGGTGCCTTTGTTTGTTGCTCCTTCGCTTCCTTCCCCTGGAATTTTCTGATTGCCGGCCAGTATGATGCAAATTTGCTCGCCTTTTCGCTAATGCCCCTCTCTCTTTATTTATTGGCAAACATCTTTGCTTCTGGGGAGAGGGAATTGCCCTTTGCGGGCTCGGTGATCCTGCTCGCGGTCTCCATGTTTTCCCTTACGGTCTCCCAGACGAATGCTTTGTTTGCCGTCGGCGTGCTATCCATTCCTCTGATAGTTTTGTATTCATGGAAAACCGTGCAAGGAATTTCCGGCTCTGTGCCAAAGGCGGTAATTGCCTCGGTTACGGTCATGCTGGCAATAGGAGCTATTTGGTACGGCGCCTACTCTTTGCCGTTTATGCAGGACGTTGTGCAGGTGAAGCGCGAAGTTTTCGCCGGTGGTCTTCAAGAAATGGCGAATATCCTGACTTTGTCCTTCGGCCCTACGTTCGCACCGCAGCCTGTTCTTGGGTGTTTGGTGATCGTAGGAGCCTTGCTAATCATACGTAAAGAGCGTTCTTGTTTATGGGTTGTTGCGGCGTACTTAATAAGCTGCTTGCTGTGCTATGTTTGCGCTGTTGTGGACAATCCGATCAGGCAAGTTTTATGCGGCTTTTGGTATACGGGCATCAACCGAATTGGAGGGATAGCCGTTTTGGCTGCTATTCCGATTGCCGCAGTTGCACTCGGTGAGGCAATGACGCTTCTACGCGGCTTTTTCCATTCGTTTGCTTTGACAAAAGCTGCATGTGTGGCATGCGCCTTTTTGCTTCTTGCAGGCGTTGTTGCAAATGTTGTTTTGGATAAAATGGGCACCTGTTCAGGCTTGAGGTATGTTTCTGGGAGAATTGAATCGGATTACAAATATGCCAATCCTGTTTCATTTAGCCAGGAAGAGCGAGAGTTTATTGAAAAGGTCAAGCCGTATGTGGCTGACGACTTAGTGATCAACATTCCTTCGGATGGAAGCATTTGGCTATACGGCACGGATGGGGTTAATACTATGTGTCGTTGGTTTTACTCATCCCCCAGCAAGGAGTATGAGCTTTTTAAGACATCGTTAGATGAAGTTGGGTATAACGAAGAAGTTAAGCTTGCCGTGAAGAGTTCTGGTGCAAAGTACCTTTTATATTTGGATGAAACTATCCATATTGGATCTTTCGACGAATCTGAATGGGAGGGAGTTCTCTCGGTCACCGATGAGACTCCAGGTTTTGAGACGGTGCTGGCAGTCGGCAATATGCGGCTGTATAAAGTTGCTGAATAGATAAAAGTCCTCGTTGCGGTCCGCTCAGGGTTGCAACGAGGACTTCTTTTGTGTTGATTACGCTTCTTCCAAAAAGCAAATACAGTTGATTTTTGCGTGGATCAACGCCGCCTAACCAAGGTAGCGGCGCACCATATCCGTTCCGAAAGCAGTCATCTTGTAGAAGATCCGAAGTTGACCATCGCCATCAACGTCAACTTTCGTCTCTTCAAGCAGCCCATTTTCCCGTGAGGTTGCCAGGGCTTCGTCTACGTCCTTGCTATTCAGCAGTTTGTAGCCCGAGTAATCTTCCTTGAGCGCGGCGATAACATCGTTTGCGCTCAGCTCTTCGCCGTGGTTGAAGCATTCGATAATGGCGTAGTGCAAGGGGGGTAGGTTGTTCTTCATTTTGGCTACTCCTTATGTGCCTTGGTGCTTTTTGTGGGGTTGATGGCAATGCAGAAGATGCCGGCAATCATGATAAGCGCGCCAATCCATTGCATTGCGGAAAGGGGTGGGTAGTCGGCAGCCAAGCCGCCAATGTTCAAGACGCCCAATACAATCCAGATGAAGAACGGGCCCCAGAAGGCGTACATACCGTTGCACGCCATGCCCAGTGCGGTGCCGCACATGGAGTTTCCCTTATACCAGAACGAAAAGGCTGGCATTGCAAACAGACCTGACACGGCGAAGATCAATATAGAGGGGTCGGAAACGGCCGTGCACAGGATAGCAGGCGCGCCAGCAATGCTATCGCCCATTACGGTAAGAACAGGGAAGGCGATTGCCAGTTCTAGAACACCGGCTGTAATTTGCCTAATGGCAATGCCGATGCGGTAGTCAATTAAGATGGTTCCGAAGCCCGCAACGCAGCCCTCGAAGCCCCAGCCGAACGCAGCAAGGAAGGCAAACAGGCAGCCAAACAGGGCTTCGGGGCCCATGTTGGCAAAGCTGGTGCCACCAATAATGCCTGCAGCGGCAAGGCAAATCAAGATGCCGATAACCTTATGGACCTCAAGGCTTTGCTTGAACAACACGCGACCAAGAATGGCGCCAATAGCGCAGTTGAGCGCAGCGATGGGCACAATGACGCCCGGGTTGCCCGCTGCGGTTGCTGAATTCAGCGCCACCACGTAGGCAATGGTGGCGAACGGACCGCCGATGGCTGCGCAAACCATCATTACCCAGCCGGGCTTCGTCTTGACTGTTTTCCAAAGGTCGCCCAGCTGACCGTTCTTGGCGCACATGGCCACTGACCACAATCCGCTGAACGTATCGTTCAAGCCCGCGGCAAGCGCGGCGAGGGTGAAGGTGATTGCAAAAGCGCTAAGGGGTGCGTTGCCGTTCCAGCCTTCGCCACCAAACCATGCGGCCCATACGCCTTGTGTTTCTCCCAGAGTTAAAAACGCCGTATACAGGCCGTAGCAAATGCCAGAAGCCACAGCGAAGGCTATCCCTTTTGTCATGTATTTGCGGTGACGCTGTTTTTGCAGGTTGGAAATGCTCTGTTGCATGTTTGCTCCTGTCGAAAGGGTGTCGGTTTCTAGGGGGGGGTTGCGTTAGTTGATGCCTGTTTGATAGAGGGCCAGCGATTTGTCAAGGTACTTCTTGGCGTAGCGATAGTAGATGTACAGCCACTCTCCAACCGATTCCCCCTGAGATTCCTTGTAAAGGGACCAGAGATACCAGCACCAGCCAGCAAAGGCAACTGCGGCATAGCAATGTTGGAGCTGTTCAATGGAAGCCTGGTTATCGAAATAAAGGGAGATAAGCTTGTCTGCTGCCGCCTCGTCAAGCTCACTGCAAACAATGAAGGTTCCCAGGTCTTGTGAAAAATCGGCCATGCCGGAGTATTCCCAGTCGATCAGTGAAAGAGTGCCCTTTTCGTCCTTCAAAAGATTTAAATAGAAGAAGTCATTGTGGCAAAGCACGGTACGCCCTACGCCGTCGGCGCTAAATAGATCGTAGAGATGCGCGAACTCTGATTCCAGCTGACGAAAGTTGGGGATGGCGTCAAGGTCGGAGGGTTCGATAAGGCCTGCGTAGTCGCACGACTTCTGGAAGAAGTTGAAGCTAAGCGCCAATTTTGCATCAGAGCCGTGAAGCTTCTTGATAAGAGAGGTGGCTTCTTCGATGTCGGTAGGGTTTGAAGGGTCAAGCTGTTCGCAGTTGGGGATGAAGCGGGAAACCTTCCAGCCTTTTGCAGGGTCTTCATAGATAAAGGTGTCGTCGATTTTCAGCGATCGGGCCAATTCCTGCGCCTTTGTCTCTTCCTGGCGGTTGATTAGCTTGTCGGTGCCAACGCCGGGGTGGCGGTAGACGTACTCCCCGCTGTTGATGGCAAAATGGCAGGATAGGTTGGTAAGACCCTGCTTCAAGGGGTAGATGTCATGAATTTCGTCTCGGGTGCAGCCAAGGGTGGCAACGATGTTGTCGAAGGCTTCTGAATCGACGTTCTGGATGAACTCAGGGTCGAAAAGCCTCAGTTCATCGAGCGAATCGAACTCGTTGATCATGCCATCGGGATAGGGTCGCACTACCATATCGAGCTCTTTGATGTGGTCGATATAGATTTGCTCCCAAAGTTTGTCTGCGGTTTCGGGGCGGTCATATTCTGCGACAAGTATTTCGGAAAAACGCTTGGAGAACGCTTTATCGAAATAAACATGCCCAAGCATAATCAAAGAATCGGAGCCGCCGATGGTTACCCCGGCAATTCGCTTGTTCGGGCCTTCCTTGATACACCATTCAGGGGTTTCGCCCTTGCAGTACTGAGCTGCGTAGTATGCCTGGTACACATACGGCTCGAAGGGGTTTTCGGTGAAGTAGTCGTCCGAAGAGCAGATAAAGGTATTGCCAAGCTTTTCGCGAACACGCATAAGGGTAGAGTTGTTGTTGCGCGATGCGTACTCGGGGTTAATAACGATGGTTACACCAAACGTATCTTCGAGATAGAAGAAGTATTCCTTCTTATAGCCTGCGACAACAGTAATGTCATTAATGCCCGCTTCTTTAAGCTGTTTGATTTGTCGTTCAATAAGCACTTCTCCTCGAACGCGAAGAAGGCCCTTGGGCTTTTCGTAGGAAATAGGGGCAAAGCGTGAAGAGAGGCCAGCCGCCATGATGATTGCATTATCTACCTTAAAGGAAGAAAGCGCTTCTTTGCCTTCTGCATTAATTGCGCCATTTGAGACCATGCCCTTTTCGGCGAGTGATTTAAGCGCAGCGTTTGCGCTTCCTAGCGAAATGCCCGATTTGCTTGCTATTTCGCGCTGGCTTATGGATGGCGTGCCGTTAAGGGCAACGAGTACATTGAATTCATTCTTAGATAGCAAAGGTTTCTCCCCGTTGGTTTGTTCAATATTCGGCTATATGGAAATAATTTGAATAAACAATAAACGGGACGACTGGCTTATCGCACCCATTTCCCGTCGGCGCCCACATAGTAACCCCCGACCCAGCGGTTGGTCGCCATTCGTCCATCGCCCAGCAGGTAGTAGTCGCCGATCCAGGTGGAGTAGCGCATGACGCCGCTAGGGTTGGAATAGTACCAGTTGCTGCCGACCTTGTACCATCCGGTTTTCATGGCCCCACTGCCGTTAAGGTAGTACCACTTTCCTCCGATGGATTGCCACCCGGTAAGCATGGCTCCCGACCCGTTGAGGTAGTACCAGGCGCTTCCGACCCACTGCCACCCGGTGAGCATAACCCCCGATCCATTGAGGTAGTACCAGGTGTTGCCGGTTTTCAGCCATCCTGCTTGCATCGCTCCCGAACCATTGGCGTAATACCATTTGCTATCGACCTTGAACCACCCTGTTCTCAAGGCTCCAGACCCATCAAGGTAATACTTGGTTTCGCCGAGTTCCAACCAACCCGTTTTCATTACGCCATTGTTATAGAGATAGTACCAATCATTGCCGATCCACTGCCATCCGGTGAGCATGGCACCCGAGCCGTTCATGTAGTACCAGTTTCCGTTGATTAGCTGCCACCCGGTGAGCATGGCGCCTGATCCGTTGAGGTAATAAGTGCTGTTGCTGAGCTTCAGCCATCCAGTCTGCATGACGCCACTGCCATTAAAGTAGTACCAGCTGCCGCCAATTTTCTGCCATCCGGTTGCCATTGCTCCAGAACCATTGAGCCAATACCGGGAATTGTCGAGATTCAGCCATCCAGTTTGCATCCAGCCAGAACTATCGAAATAGTACCAGTATCCATTGATGCATTCCCAGTCGTTACGTGTGTAGGAGCCGTCGGCGTGACGGTACCACCACTGGCCGCCGCTGTTGATCCAGCGGTCAACATTCAGGTAACTTAGGCAATCTTCTTTTTCGCTGCGGTAGCGATTCTGCCATCCTTTCCAATATATCTGTTGCTTGGGGTAGCGCTTGGAAACATTGTTAACAACGAAGTCGCAGAGCGTAACAATCAACGTTTCGTCAGACATGGATTCGTTGATGCCTGAATACTTGAAAAACCAGTTTGCGCCGTAGTAGTTGCCGTTTTTAATATACGAGGCGCCACCGCCGGCTCCGAAGAGGTTGACCATGCCCCAGCATAAGCCTTTGATGCAATCGGGGCGGTTGTCGAGATTGATCCCAAATGCGCCCAGACACCCGCGGGCTCCTAGTGATCCACTGTAATACTCCGTGTAGGCCCAGCCGTTCTGCAGCCGCGAGAACTCATCAGGGTCGGCTTTGTATGCGGCATGCCATGCGGTGTTAAGGTCGTTGCCCAGTCGGGTAAAAGTGTTGTTGCTTCTTGTTGCGCCCGTTACATCCCATCCGTAGCGGTCGCCGATAACCTTGAGGGCTTTGTATTTTGAGGGGTTGTACTGATATACCGCTTTAAGGAAGCTGCCCAGGCCATAGCGGTTATCGAACTGGAAATAGCCCATTGCATGGTAGCCGTCGCCCGAGCTAAGTCCTTGATCATAATTGCAGCTGCTTTCGTACTTACAGAAATACAGCATCTCGTCGCTGAAGCTCATAGGGGTTAGGCTGGAGCCATTCGAATAGAGTTCGACATCGTTGGTGTCGGGTGGATAGACGTCCATGACCTCAGAGGGGTCGTCCAGGCCATCGGCCCAGATTGCTAGCTTGCCGTCTTCGTAATCCAGCTCAGAATAAGCGGAATCCATACCGTATTCGTCGTTGGGGTCGGCCTCGGGCGAATCGGAATCTATGCCGAATTCGTTTTCGATGGCGGGAGTAGCATTGGGACTGGTGTCCTCTGCAGATTCGTAGCTTTGATTGCCAGAGTCCGTATTGGGCGAATGGGGCTTTGTGGCAATGCCGCCATCGGTAAACTCGGATTCCTGTTCAACAGGTACCTCGGTATTGGTTTCGTCGGTTGCCTTTGCCGTGTCGGCAAAGGCTGAGTAGGGCAGGAGCCCCATTGCTAGAGTGACCGAAAGGAGAGAGTTAAGTGCTTTGTTTTTGAGTGCCATGTTAACCATCCTTGGAGAGATTTGCGTTCCCATGATACCGAAATGCGCTAGAAGCGGCAGGGTGTTTGTACAGGGGGGCGAGATTTCTCGTTTACAAACACACAAGACTGCTAACTCTGATAAAAAAGTGAGGACTGCTGCCCTCACTTTTACTTTGGGCTTATCGCGCCCATTTCCCGTCGGCGCCCACATAGTAACCCCCGACCCAGCGGTTGGTTGCCATTCGCCCGTCGCCCAGCAGGTAGTAGTCGCCGATCCAGGTGGAGTAGCGCATGACGCCGCTAGGGTTGGAATAGTACCAGTTGCTGCCGGCCTTGTACCATCCGGTCTCCATGGCTCCGCTGCCGTTAAGGCAATACCACTTTCCGCCGATAGACTGCCACCCTGTGAGCATCGCGCCGCTGCCGTTGGAGTAGTACCAGGTGCTACCTACCTGGTACCAGCCAGTGAGCATTGCGCCACTGCCGCTGAGGTAATACCACTTCCCGCCGAGCTTCTGCCAGCCGGTCTGCATGGTGCCGTTGGCGTTCATGTAGTACCAGCTGCCGCCGATGCGCTGCCAGCCCGTGAGCATGGCGCCCGACCCGTTGGCGTAGAACCACTTGCCTCCAGCCTTGAACCACCCGGTCTGCATGGCGCCCGACCCGTCCAGGTAGTACCTGGTCCCGTCGAGTTTGAGCTGGCCAGTCTGCATAGCCCCGCTGCCGTCCAGGTAGTACCACTTCCCGCCGAGCTTCTGCCAGCCGGTCTGCATGGCTCCCGAACCGCTGAGGTAGTACCAGGTGCGGCCAAGCTTGAGCCAGCCCGTTTGCATCCAGCCGGAGGCGTCGAAATGGTACCAGTAGCCGTCGATTTTCTCCCAATCGTTGCGCGTGTAGGACCCGTCAGCGTGACGGTACCACCACTTGCCGCCGCTGTTGATCCATCCTGTTTTTGGAGCAACGCTTTGGCTTGAAGCGGACATGTAGGTGTAATTAAGATCGCATCGAGTGCTGATTCCTGGAACTTTGCCGTAATCCGAAAACTGCCACATCCCATTGGTGTTTTTGAAGTTGGTGAAACCAGAATAGGTCAGACCGCGAGATGCATTATACGCCGCTACCCATTTTGCGCGCTGATCAAAGCAGGAATCAGCCAAATAGTCGTTCCACCAGCTTTGGCTGGCGTATGTGCCTGTTTTGTACCCTTCTTTTTCAAGGGGCGCAAAGAATGCTTTTGCAAAGGCGGCTTGGTCTTTGTCTCTGAGTGAGTCTTCTTCCAGATCATAGTAAATGGGAAGCGAAACATCTTTGGACGAAAGGCCAGCTTGTTTGAGGCATGTCAACACATGCTGTCCTTCTCCTGCGGCGCGATTCGTGTTGTAGGCGTATGAATAAAGGTAAACACCGAAGGGGATTCCGTTTTCTTGGCAGCCTTTAACGTTGTTCAGCCATTGACCGTCGTCTTGATTCCTTTGATCTTGCCCGTACCCGCAGCGGATAATGGCATAATCGATGCCGGCTGCTTTAACTTGCGCCCAGTTGATGTTTCCGTTGTGGACAGAAACATCAATGACCCTTTTCGCGCCATCGCCAGAGCAGTACCCGCTATTAAAGCGGTCAAACCAGTTGAATACGGTGTATCCCTGGTCGTTCTTTTCGGCGCTAAAAACCTGAATGCCATCGTCGTCGGGGTAGGCTCCCTGGTCGGTGGTGACTAGCTCGCCGTTGTTGAACCTCCAGCTATTTGCCTTGTCTCCGGTTTCGCCGCTTTCATCGTCGGCATGCCCCGTGCCTGGACATATAGCTAATGCCAAAAGAGATATGAAGAGTAATGCAGAGAGTTTCTTTCTCGCTTCTTTCAATGTGTTTCCTTTGATTGCCAGTGAGAACATGCATTATTGCAGTATAGGGTAGAGCCATCGGAGAAGAAAAACAAACAGAGGCGATCGGCGATTAGACGACAAAGGAGGGGTGCCCCCCCTCCTTTGTCGCGGCTATCCGTAAATCACTACGGTGGTTCCAGCGTAGACGTTGTTGTATATCCACTGCGCATCAGGGTATGCCATTCTGATGCAGCCATGGGAAAGGCTTTTCCCTAGCTCGTTGTTTGAAGCGAGAATTGTATGGAAGAAGTATCCGCCGCTGATCTGTGTGCACCATTTTGCGCGGCTATCGGTGCTCAGTGCCATCCTTTTTCCGCCGCTAGTTCGGAACGTTCCTGTGATTGTGGGACTGCTTGGTGCTCCTGTAACGCAGTCAACGTAATACTGCAGGGACCAATTGCGCGAAGAGCCCCTATAAATACCAACTTTATGAGTTGATCTGTTTACGGCAATGAGCCATTGGGTTCCACTGTTGCATCCCCAGATTCGATCTGTCATTTGGGCGCGTTCTGGGTTGGGAACCCAAGCTCCGCTGCCATCGAAGTAATACCAAGTGCCACCGATCTTCTGCCAGCCAGTTGCCATGGCGCCAGATCCGCTCAGCCAATACCAGGTTCCTCCTTGCTTCAGCCACCCTGTCTGCATCGCGCCCGAGCCGTTCATGTAGTACCAAGTTCTGCTAACTTTCTGCCAACCGGTTAACATTTTGCCGTTGTAGCCTAGAAGGTACCAAGTGCCACCGATCTTCTGCCAGCCAGTTGCCATAACACCCGATGAGGGGTTGATGTAGTAATATACAGAACCTTCTTTGATCCATCCGGTTTTTGCCTTATGAGTTTTGGGGTCAGCATAGGTTTTCATTCCACTACCGAGGTTTACCCAGCCTGAGCAAAGAACGCCATTGTTCTTTAATGTGCCGTCAGCATCGCGAGTTATGTTGCCAAGCGCTCCAGAAGACGAAGCAAAGCGAGCATTTCCTGCTGCGTCAACTTTCACCCAACAAGTTGACGCCATTGCGCCCAAATTCTTGAAAAAGTAATCGGATCCGTCGATTGTCTGCAATCCTGTTAGCATGGGATGTTTTGGGTCGGAGGGGTCGAGCCAGTACCAAGAGCCGCCAGTTTTTAGCCAGCCAGAACTCATTGCTCCCGATCCAGAAGCCCAATGCCAGGTGCTGTCTTTGCACCAGTCATTACGAATCATGGCACCAGAAGAATTGCACCAATAGAATGCCCCATTGTCGTCGACGAGCTTATTGGCTGCCATCTTTCCGTCTTGGGCAGAATCCATCCAGTACCACTTGCCTGAAACCTGGCGCCAACCGGTTGCCATTGCGCCATTGCTGTCAACGCGGTACCAGGATCCGCCAGCGCCCTGTACCCAGCGGGCAGAAGCGAGCGCGCCCGAGCCATCGGCGAACCACCATTTGCCGTTGTCGTCTTTAATCCATCCAGTTTGCATTGCGCCTGAGTCGAGATTGAGCCAGTACCATTTCCCGCCGTTGCTAAGCCAGCCGGTTTTCATGGCACCGGAAGAGGTGAGGTAGTACCAAGCACCCTGCTTTTGCCACCCGGTAAGCATGGCTCCAGAGCTGTTGAGCAAATACCATTTGCCATCAACCTTAACCCAGCCAGTTGCCATTGCGCCGGTTTTAGTGTTGAGCCAGTACCAGCTCCCGCCAGAGGAAACCCATCCGGTGCGAAGCGAGCCGTTTTTGTTTGGGAACCACCATTTGCCGTCGGCTTTAACCCACTTGTTGCCAGTGACGATTGCCCCTGACGAAGTGGCATGGTACAGAGCGCTGCCAACAGAGAAGTTTCCTGTGATCATCTTGCCGTCTGCCCCGAGGCGGTACTGCTTGCCGCCTGTTTTAACCCATTTCGATTCGGTAGCCTTTGAGGAATTGGCGAACCAATACCAAGAACCTTCGAAATCACGCCAGCCGGATATGGTCGCCTCAATGCCGTTGGAGTAATTGATTAGATGTCCGTTTTCCAGCACGAGTCCATTTTTTGCTGCCTCTGCAGGCTCAGAAGAGCTTGCGTTTGACGGCGAGCCTGGAGTGGTTGTCTCTGCCGCTTTCTCTGGAGATTCGTTTTTTGGAGTGGGCTCATTTCCTGTTGACGCTTTTCCGGCAAGACGTTCTTGCGTTTGCTCCGCGTAGCCGGAATTAGTTGAGCTCGCCCCGTTTTGAAGCTCGTCTGCCATTGCGGCAGCGGGTGTAAGCGCCAGCGCAAGCGCTGCGGGGATTAATAAAAACCCAATCCGTGTAATCGTAGTGTTCATTTTATGTATCCCTCACCTGGTCGGCGATATTCTGGTAGCTCAATTGTACCTGTTTGATCGCTGCATTATCAGGGGATACTGTTAATTATGATTGTGGAAATATTTATTGGAAGGCGGCAAATAGCCCTTATTGCGAAATGGGCTTATGTTAGACAAGTCGGTTGTCGTGGTTTGCAAATCGCATTCATCTTCTAGATACTGAGACGAGTCTTGGTGTCGAAAGAAAACTGCTTTCATGGAGAAAGGCACGATACCGACTGCGATATTGTGCGTACGCCTTTGGTATCGTGGACGCTCTTAAGAGCTGCGATGACGTGAAGTGCTTGGGAGGTCACATATGAAGAAGCTGTTGCTGTTGGGCGGTCCGGTATTCCAGAAGCCCGTTGTAGAGAGAGCTAAGGCTATGGGGCTGCGAGTGGGCGTTGCGGACATCAGTCCGGATGCTCCGGCAGCGCAGATTGCAGATGATTTCTTTTGCGGTTCCATTAGGGATTTCGACGCCATGCTCGAGATTGCTAAAGAATATATGCCTGACGCCATTGCTAGCGGGGCATGTGATACTTCGGTTGTGACCGTCTCCAAGCTTTGCGAGGAGCTGGGGCTGCCGGGCAATTCGGTGGAGGCAGCGCTTAATTCCACTGACAAGCATCGTATGATAGAGTGCTTCGCTCGGAAAGGGATTGCTCACCCTTCCTTCGTCGTTGCAAAGAAAGAAGATATAGGTCAGTTCGCCCCTGAAATCCCTTACCCGATCATCGCGAAGCCGACAGATAGTGCTGGTGGCCGTGGTGTGAATTTGGTCCATTCGCGCGAGGAGCTCATGCCCGCTCTTCTTGCCGCTTCGGAGGCGGGGCTTTCTGGCGATGTTCTTGTCGAGGAATATATGATGGGTCCAGAAGTAAGCGTTGAGCTTCTTGTTGTTGACGGCGTAGCCCATGTACTACAGGTGACGGACAAGCTAACTTCTGGTGCTCCTAATTACTTTGAAATCGGCCATTGTCAGCCGACAAGCCTCAAAGACGAAGATCGTGTCGCTATTTCGGAATTAGCAAAGGCTGCTGTTTTGGCTGTCGGGCTGAAGAACAGTGCAGCTCACGTTGAGATAATCGTGACGCCCAATGGCCCCAAGATGGTCGAGTTGGGAGCGCGTTTGGGCGGGGACTGGATTACTTCTTATCTTATCCAGGGCTCTGTTGGGGGCATCGACATGATTGAATGCATGGTTAGGATCGCGTTGGGCGAAAAGCCTAGCATAAACGGGTATTACGACAGTGGAAGCTATGTGGCAACTAGGTTCCTTCCAGCAAGCGAAGGCGTACTGTTGGGACTTGACGGTCTAGATGCTGCAAGGTCTTCGAGCGGGGTCCTTCATGTTGAGCGCCATGCTGTTATTGGCGAGCGCTACGAGAAGGCCGTCGATGATTCTGCCCGCTTTGTTTCGGTTGTTGCGTGTGGTGGATCTCGAGAGGAAGCTCTTAACAATTGCAAGCGAGCACTTGAACTTGTGGAAGTGAGGATAGAGAGACCTTGATTATTGGCAGCGCCATCCGCAATCGCTTTTGATGCCTCGCAGGAAAACTAGTTCTTAAGAGCGGCAAGAAGGGCGTTCGCTGAGGTGCCCCAGGTAAAGTGGTTCCTAACTCGCTTTGCCACCTTGCTCCCCCTTTCCGTTGCCCCTTCGGGATCGCTTGCCGCCTTGCTGAGCGCGGTAGTTATGTCGTTGGAGCTCATCGAAGGAAGCATGATGCCATACTCATTTGAGGGGGCAATTTCTTTCATGCCCCCGACGTCGGTTGCTATTGGGGCGGTGCCGCAAGCCGCAGCTTCCAAGAGAACCGTAGAAAAACCCTCGGATCGTGAGGGGAGACAAAAGTAATCCGATTGCTTAAGCAGTGCAGCGAGATCGCTTTTGTTGAGCATGCCAGGGGTTATAACGTTCGGGCATGCAAGCGCCTCGACCTTGGGGAGCAGGGGACCATCGCCGGCCATAACGGCGACGATGCCCGGGTGCTCCGATGAATGGCGTTCGGTAAGGTGCGAGACCGCCTCCGCAAGCTGCATAACTCCCTTTTCTGGGACGAAGCGCCCTGCGCTCGCGATGAGCAAGGCATCGTTGGGGATATTGAGTTCGGCTCGAAAATCGCGCGAGCTTGCTTGCGAAAGGTATTCGTCTGCCTCAATGGCGTTGGTGATTTCACCGTAGGATGAAATCCCGAAATGGGAAAGCCATTCGCTTGCTTTCTGCGACACGGCAAAACAGCGGGGTTTTGAGTGCTTTGCAAGCATGGTCATTGTGTGCTCGACAATATTCAGCGGAATGTCCAGAGCGGGGTTTCCCAGGGTGAGATGCGCCGAGCCGTGCTCAATAAGAACGGGCTCGATGCTCTTTTTTCTCGCAAATTTTAAGCCAAGGATACTTAAAGGGTAGAAACGCGTATTTACCACAACATGGTCGATAGCTTGAGAATCGAGCCATTTCCAAAGCGCATCGCTAGAAGGACACTTCTTAGATAGCGGGAATCTGCCGTTGAGCAGGGGGCTGCAGGGCAGCCTCACAACCTCAATGCCATTGGCGCTTTCTTGCTCGAGCGCGTTGTCTGTGTTGTTCGTAACAACGATTACCCGATGGCCCTTTTTAACCAAGGCATTTGCGATTCCTTTGGTGTAGGTTTCGACACCGCCAACATGGGGCTCGTATAGAGCAGAGAAAATGCAAATGCAGCAAAAAGAGCTTGCATTGCTGTGCGTCGGTGTATTGTCGTTGCTGGTCTGCATGGTGTCCTCGCAGAATTCTGCTTGCTGCCTGTTGAATACGAAAAGGATATACCCTTACGAGATTGTTCTATTTACGGAATGTAATGGGCGATACAATTAACATCTGTGTTAAAGCGTTATCGATTTAGGGAGTAGTTCGAAAGTGGACAACGCTATCGGGGGTCGCCGCGTGCTTGCGGTTGTTCCTGCGTACAACGAACGAGACAATATTGTTTCGACAATTGAAGACCTGCGTACCAATGCGCCAGGGGTTGATTACGTTATCGTCAACGATGGCTCGAAGGACGATACGCTTGCCATTTGCCGCGAGCATGGCTACAACGTTATCGACCTGCCGGCAAACCTTGGTCTTGCTGGAGCATTTCAAACAGGAATGCGTTATGCCTACGAACAAGGCTACGATTACGCAGTGCAATTCGATGCCGATGGCCAGCATTCAGCTGCCTATATCGAGGATATGGTTGCGTTAGCGGAGCGAAACCGCGTAAACATTGTTATTGGCAGTCGCTTTGCTTCAACCAAGAAACCCTTTTCCGCTCGTATGATGGGCAGCGTTCTGATTACCGCAATGATTCTTGTTACCACGCGAAAGCGCATTCAGGACCCTACGTCGGGTATGCGCCTTTTCGACAAGACGATGATCCCCTTACTTGCAAACGAGCTCGACCTTGGCCCCGAGCCAGATACCGTGTCTCTGCTAATGCGTTGGGGTTATAAGGTTGAGGAAATTCAAGTTGAAATGCGTGAGCGCACGGCTGGCGAAAGCTACCTGAACTTCACCAAGTCAGTTGCATACATGCTTCGAATGAGCATTTCTATTCTATTCGTTCAGTGGTTTAGGAGGAAAAAGTGAGCTTGCTTTTCTCCGCAACGCTGCTTATAAGCGCCCTTTTAATTTTTTGGCTGATTCTTCGCAAGATCCGCCGCTCCGAAGTGACTATCGCTGATTCCACGTTTTGGTTTTTGTTTGCCCTGAGCTTGGTGCTTATGGGTGTGTTTAGGCAGATCCCTTTTTTCTTTGCGGGTATCTTTGGCATCGAAAGCCCTGCTAACTTTGTATTTGCTTACGTTATTGCCGTTTTGATTTTGCGCGAGTTCTATTCGACTGTGGAAATCTCCCAATTGCGTGCAAGGGTTCGCGGGTTGGCGCAAAAAGAGGCGCTGAGGAAGATGGTCGTCGAGAGTGAAGACGAAATGATGGCTAAGCGGGACGACAGCCCTTCATTGGGTGCTAACTCTTTAGAGGGGAAGTAGCTGTGGACCCTTTATCCATTGAAGACATGAAATTGATTGAGCTTGACATCATGGACGAGATCGATCGCGTGTGTGCTGCTCATGGCGTCGAGTATTTCATGGGCTACGGAACGCTCCTGGGCGCTATGCGACATGGCGGGTTCATTCCGTGGGATGACGATATGGATATCGTCATGATGCGAGACCAATATGAGCTGCTCATGGATAACTTCAACGATTGGCGTACGTCGGAACGATTTAAGCTCGTTTCGTATCGCGATGGCTCTTCGATCTATCAGTTTGCGAAAATTGTCGACACGACCACGATTGTGTATGAGAACTTTGTGGGGAAAAAGGCAGCCACGGGTGTATGGGTTGATATTTTCCCCCTTGAAAACTACGACCCCTCAAAAACGTCACTTTTAGCAAAAAATGATCGGTGGGGGCTGTTGCGAAGCTTTGCTGTTGCCGATCCGTCGGTGGGGTCGACTTTTGCTGTTCGTCTTGCGAAGCGAATCGTTTGCCCGATCGCTAAACGGTTCAACCCTTATAAGCTCGCGAGCAAGCTCGATGAGCTTGCTCGCGAGATGGACTTGCCGGATGCCGACAGGGTCATTGATTTTGTTGGAGAGGGAAATGCGCAGAAGACGTATCCGAAGAGTCTATTTGTGCCTGTTCGCATGAAATTTGAAAACCGTGAATACATGGCGCCGGCTGGAGCTGAGGAGTTTCTTTCTATCGAATATGGTGATTGGCGTACTCCGCCCGCCGAGACTGATCGCGGCGTTCATGTATTGGAGGCATATCGCATATGAGCGAGGAGCGATCATCTCGGGCTTTACTAGACTCCGAAGTGGGTAATGGGTCGGAGAGGAAGGCGCCCGCTCAGCTTTCGGTAAAAGCGAACATGCTTTGGAACTCCATCGGTTCCATGACGTACCTTGCTTGCCAATGGCTTACCACCATTGTTGTCGTGCGCTTATCTGCCGGCTACGACGATGCTGGCTTGCTTTCCCTTTCCATGTCGGTGGTGGGCATTTTTGGTACGTTTGCTAATTACAAAATGGGAACCTACCAGGTTTCGGACATTAAACACGAAAATACTGTTGGGGAATATATGGGTTTCCGATGCCTTATGCTCGCGGTTGCCTTTGTTGGTTGTATGGCATATGCGGCTTTGACGTGTGCTCCCGAGGCGCTTATAACGGTGGCCCTGTTTTATGCCTTTAAAGCCGTGGGTCTTGTGATCGATATCCTTCATGGAGTCGATCAAATAAACCGTCGCATGGACTATATTGGAAAGTCGTTTATGCTACAGGGCGTATTGACGCTCGTTGCATTTGTTGCGGTTTATTGGGCGACTCGCAGCCTTGATGGGGCGATCGTTGCTATGACAATTGCCGCTTTGTTTGTGCTCTTTTTCTTTGACCTGCCCCATTGTCAACGCTTCGAGCGAGTTTGCGTCACCCTTTCCCGAGGAAAGGCCATCTTTTTCCTGAAAACCTCTCTGCCTGCTGTGGTTGCTTCTGTGGCGGCCAGCGCTATTTTTACCATTCCTAAACAGTACCTGGCATTGACAGTTGGTCCTGCGGCGCTTGGAATCTATGCATCGGTTGCAGCGCCGGCTCTTGTTATTCAGATGGGCGCTCAATATCTCTATGGTCCCTTGCTTGATATTTTCCCAAAGTTGTTTTTTGAAGGGAATGAACGTGGTTTTGTCGCTCTATTGGGAAAAACTATCGCCGGCATCGTGGGTATTACTCTGCTGTGCGCTATAGTCCTTGAGCTCGTTGGTGAGTTTGCGCTGTCTCTTTTGTTTGGTGAGAGCATCGTGCCTTATGTCTACTTGCTTCAGCCGATTATTGCCTCAACTGCTGCTACTGCGTTTTTATGGTTCTTTGGGGATCTGCTGATCACCTTGCGTCATTTTTGGGCCAACTTCGCTGGAAATGTTGTTGCGTTTGTGGCCGTGATTCCCCTTACGTTTGTTTGCGTGGGTTTGTGGGATATGAATGGCGTGAGCTTTGCCGGAATAGGCGCATGTTTTGCTGGGGTCGCAGTTTTATCGTGCTTCCTGGTTCGGGTGTTGAAAAAAGGGCCCGATGAGATTATTCAGCCAGATAGAGAGCCCTCTAATGCCAAGGAGGAAAGCTGATGCGTGTTTTGCAGGTGATTGGGGTTATGGATCGTGGTGGCGCCGAAACCATGGTAATGAACCTCTATCGCGCTATGGATCGCGAGAGGATCCAATTCGATTTTCTTGTGCACGAGCAGCGCGAAGGCGATTACGATGCCGAAATCGTAAGCTTGGGTGGGCGCATCTTTCGTGCGCCTCGGTACAATGGAGTAAACGGAATTGCTTATAGGCGCTGCATCCGTTCCCTTTTTGCGAACCATCCAGAATGGCGGGTGGTTCATGGTCATATTGGTTCGTGCGCCCCACTGTATTTATCTGAGGCGAAGCGCGTAGGTGCGTTTGCAATTGCTCATAGTCATGCTCAAAATTACGGGAATGGCCTTTCAGGGATGGCGTTTAACATCGCGGCACATCCTGTTCGTCGCATTGCGGATTATTTCATGGCATGCTCGAAGGAAGCGGGGCTCGATCGCTTTGGGTCGTCAATTGTGGAGGGGAGCCGATTCGCCATCGTCCCAAACGGTATCGACGTGGCGAGTTATGCCTGCGATGAAAGAGTGCATGTAGAAGCAAAGGCTGATTACGGCCTTGCGGGGCGTCCGGTTGTTTGCCATACGGGAAGACTGATTCCTGTCAAGAATCACGAATTTCTGTTAGAGGTGTTTGCTCGTGTGGTGCAATCGTTCCCTAATGCTGTGCTGCTGCTTGCGGGACGTGGCGACCTTGAAGAATCAATCAGAGCGCGTGTTGATGAACTGGGGTTGAAGAAAGCGGTTTTCTTCCTCGGCGTAGTTGATGATGTGCCATATCTTCTTCGTGCCGCCGATGTTTTTGTGTTTCCTTCCGTAAAAGAGGGTCTTCCATTAGCGGTTGTTGAAGCCCAGGCGGCGGGGTTGCCTACTGTTATTTCGACGGGTGTGCCGAAGTTTGCGGTTGTGAGTGATCGAGCGTGCCGGATGCCTCTTTCGGCAGGTGCTGAAGCCTGGGCGGGCAAATGCATTGAAATGCTGCATCTTGCGCAGTCAACTGAACGTAGTGACGCATGTGAGCAGGTTCGCGAACGCGGGTTCGATGCTGCCAGCACTTCCGTACGTCTTGCCAGCTTTTATGAGGCTGTAGCAGCAGGCGAGAATGCCCAATGGTAAATTACTTGATTCGTCACGATCGGTAAGGTGGTGGATTCCTTGCAATACAACGATAAGGATTTGAGAAAGCTTCAGCTTCTTGAGTTGCGTATTTTGAAGGATATTGATCGGGTTTGTCGTGAGCTCGGAGTTACTTATTTCCTCGACTCTGGCTCGGTTCTCGGAGCATTTCGCCATGGGGGCTTTATCCCGTGGGACGATGATGTTGATCTGGGTATGCCGCGTGCGGATTATGACCGTTTTGTCGCCGAAGCCCCGAAGCTGTTGGGCGATGACTATGTTGTGTCAACGCCTGAGACGAACCAAAGCCAAGCAGCGTTGTTTTGCAAGATCTGGCTTCGCGGGACACGCTTCGTGACGGAGGAGACGATAGAGGCTGGTTTTGATCAGGGGATTTTTATCGATATTACTCCCTACGATTTGCTTTCATCGGATGAAAAGCAGGCTGCCAAGCAGCAATCGAGATGCCGATTTTGGCAGCGCATGTCGTATCTTTATCACGCAAAGAGCATTGTTGTTCCCCATGGGGGTGTGCTTGGTGCTATCGAGCGTGCATCGTGCGGTGTGGCGCATGTTGCTCTTCGCGCTTTTCTCACTCACGACAAAATCGTTTCTAGCTTCAATAAGGCTGCAAAGTTGGCAGTAGAATCTGGGCATGTGTCAGATGAGCTTTTCTCGGTATCGTATGGTCCTTACGAAAAGTCGATGATGCTGCCACCTTTGTTGTTTCCGTTCGAGGGCCATGATTTCCCCATGCCCGCGCAGCCTGAAGCATATCTAGCCTTGCATTTTGGCGATTGGCGTGAGCTTCCTCCTGTCGAGAAGCGTCGCAATCACGCACCTGTAGAACTTGATTTTGGCGGCATAGAGCCCTGATTGTTTGCCAGCGTTTCTTAACTTCCGTCCCTCATGATGGTGGTATTGGGGAGCGAAATAAGACGGGTTTTGAACGTGATAAAGTGGTAATTGTTTGCCGTAGATGCTGCGAATTCGAGTTCTGGAGTTTGGGGCAATTCGCTGGTGAGCTAGCGCGTTGACTCTTGACGCTTGAAAGGACATTTAACATGTTGAATTATGCCGTCGGCCCTGTTCCTTCTGACCCGAGGGTTAGGGCGCTTGGCGGGGAAGACTCCCCGTACTTTCGTACGCCAGAGTTTTCCCGGGCTATGCTCGAAAACGAACAAATGCTGTGCAGCCTTGCCTCTGCGCCAAAGGGCTCAAGGGCAATATTCCTAACTAATTCGGGAACAGGCGCAATGGAGGCAGCCGTTATGGGGCTGCTTGATCCCGAAAAAGACAAAGCGCTTGTTGTGGATGGCGGCAGCTTCGGGCATAGGTTCCGTCAATTGCTTGATCTCCACGGAATTGCGAATATCGCAATCGAACTTGAGCCAGGCAGCCCGCTTACGCCTGAGCGCCTTGAAGCGGTGGAGGGTGAATTCACCGCCTTTTTAATCAACCTTGGGGAAACGTCCCAGGGCGTTTTGTACGATGCCGATCTAATTGGAGCGTATTGTCGTGAGCGTGGCCTCTTTCTGATTGTAGATGGAATCAGCTCGTTCCTTGCCGACCCGTTTGATATGGAAGCAATGGGTGCTGATGTCCTTATTACCGATGCGCAAAAGGCTCTTGCCTGCCCGCCCGGTATTGCTCCTATGGTGCTCGGTCCTCGCGCCGTCAAGCGCGCCCAGACCCTGCCTCAGCCTTGTATGTATTTCGATTTGGCAGACCTGCTTAAAAATCAGGAACGCGGACAAACCCCATTCACCCCAGCAGTAACAACGCTCCTGCAGATTCATGAGCGCATGTCTCAAATTGTTGCTTCGGGCGGGGCTGCCTCTGCAGTGGCTTCGTGCGCTGCCTTGGCGGAAGATTTCCGCAGGCGCATTGTGGAGTCGGGCCTTCCTTTCGAAATGAGGCTCGTTTCTCCTTCGAATGCTGTTACGTATATTGATTGTCCCGATGTTTCGGCTAAGGCGCTGTTTACCCTGCTGAAGGATGAGTACGGCATCTGGCTATGCCCGAACGGAGGCGCCAAGGCGGATTCTTCGTTCCGCGTTGGGCATATTGGGAACCACCCCCTGTCCGACAATGCTCTTTTGGTGTCGGCGCTGAAAGAGGCCGTTTCGCGTTTGAGTGCTAAATAGATTGGAGCCTTATATGGTTAAGGTAATTACCTATGGTACCTATGATCATTTGCATAGGGGCCATATTCGCCTCTTAGAGCGCGCTAAGGCCTTGGGCAATTATCTGATTGTTGGCGTTACTTCGGACGATTTCGACAAACAGCGCGGCAAGATTAATGTTCAACAGCCGCTTGAAGAGCGAATTGCCGCCGTGCGCGCAACTGGCATCGCCGACAAGATTATTGTTGAAGAATACGAAGGCCAAAAAATTGACGACATCAAGCGCTATGGCGTAGATATCTTCACTGTTGGGTCCGATTGGGAGGGGCACTTCGATTACCTTTCCGAGTTTTGCCAAGTTACTTATCTCGAACGCACCCAGGGTGTTTCGAGTACTGAGATTCGAAGCTCAAAAGAGCTTCGTGCTGGCTTGGTTGGCTATACGGCCTACATGAACCGCGTGTTTCACGAGTGTGGGCTGGTTAACGGCTTGAAAGTTGCGGCGATTTGCTCTGACAACATTGGCGACTTCGATGAAGATGTTCTGCGCGTTGATTTCCTTACCTCCAATTACGAAGAGCTGCTTGATGCTGTAGATATTGTCTATATCCACTCCCATCCCGATTACCACTATGATCAGGTGAAAAAGGCGTTGCTGGCAGGGAAGCACGTTATGTGCGAGTCTCCTATTGCGAAAAGCGCGGACCAGTGCAGAGAGCTTTTTGCGCTCGCAGACGAGCGCAGACTTGTACTGATGGATTCGCTTCGTACCGCGTATTCAACTGCCTACACCCGTCTTCTGCTGCTAATTAAAGGCGGGCGTATTGGTGATGTGGTTTCCGTTGATGCGACGTGCACTAACCTCAAAACGAACTTCGGAGCCTTTGCCGATTCAAGTCTTAAATGGAGCAGCATGACGGCATGGGGCCCAACTGCCTTGCTTCCCATATTCCAGATACTCGGGGTCGATCCAGTAAGGATGCGCATAGCTTCGAAATGCTCTGAGGGCAACAAATCCTTTGACGATTTTTCTCGAATTTCCATCGAATATCGTGATGCTATTGCGTCTGCAAAAGTTGGCGCAGGCGCTAAATCCGAGGGCGATCTTGTTATCTCTGGCACCAAGGGCTACGTATATGTTCCTGCTCCGTGGTGGAAGACCGAGTATTTTGAAATACGCTACGAAGACCCTGCCGACAATAGGCGCTATTTCATTCAACTCGATGGTGAAGGCATCCGATTTGAATGGGTTCAGTTCCTAAGGATGATTGTCGCTATGGCAGAAGGTCTTACTGGCGAAGAAGCGGTGCGTCGAGAAGGCCGCATAGAGAGAGAAGTGTCCTGCGCAATATGTGATGTGGTCTCTGATTTCGAAAACGGCAAAGAGGTTTACTATTTGGGGGCATCCTAGCAGCGCAGGTAGCAGCTAATGCTTCTTGTGGGGTTTTGGATCATTTTGCAATCGTGTCCTTTGATGCTTCCTGCCCGAGTTCCCATAATTAATCATATCCGCTCTATGATTGCAGATGGCATCGGACTGCAATGGTTGGCGTTAGTGCGCGAAGCCGTGTTGCCTGGGGCTCGAGAAGGAGCAAAGGATCTGCTTGTGACTTATCTAGTGTTTGTCTGCACCTGCGCCGCGGAACGGTAAAATAGATAAAATTAGCCGAGTCCATAATCGGAGGAGCGTCAATGAAAAGCGAATGTGCGGTAAGCGTCATAGTTCCCGTATGCAATGTTGAGCGTTATTTGCGGGAATGCCTTGAGAGCCTTGCTGCTCAGACGCTTAAAGATATTCAAATCATCTGCGTTGACGACGGCTCTACCGACAGTTCTCTTTCTATTCTTCGAGAATTCGAAAAGCGCGACCCTCGTTTCGAAGTAATGACAAAGCCGAACGCTGGCTATGGTCACACCATGAATATGGGGCTTGACTGCGCCAAGGGTGAATATGTTGGCATCCTTGAATCTGATGACTTTGCCGAAACTGACATGTTCGAGTCGTTGTACGAGATGGCAAAGGGCGCCGACGTCGACGTTGTTAAGACTGATTTCTTTTACCATGTAACGGATTCCGATCCGAAGTTCGACGATCTGGCATGCAACATGGTGGATTGCTACTGCGATGAGCCGTTCAATCCCCTTGACCACCAGGAAATGTTTTTGATGCAGCCCGCAATCTGGAGCGGACTCTACAGGCGTTCGTTCTTGCTTGAAAAGGGCATTCGCTTCCTTGAAACGCCCGGCGCTTCTTTCCAGGACACTTCATTCAATTACAAAGTTTTTGCCTCTGCGGAAAAGGCGCTTCTTTCGCACGATGCGTTTTTGCATTACCGAATCGATAATGCTAATTCATCGGTTAAATCTCAGAAGAAGGTATTCTGCATCTGCGAAGAATACGAAGAGATGTGGCGTTTTACCCGCTCTAATCCTGTATTGATGGATCGTCTTGCTGGCAGACTTTGCTTTGCCCAGTTCGGTGGCTATCTTTGGAACCTCGACCGTCTGTCTCCCGCTTTGCAGTGGAGCTTCTACGATCGTTTCGTTGAAGATTTCAAAAGGCTCCATTCTGAAGGTCTTCTTGCTTCCGAATTCTTTAGCGAGGAAGCCTGGGGCAAGCTTCAGGGGATGTTGGCCGATGCTGATGGTTTCTTTGCTGCGCATTATGGCCCAAAAGAAGTTGAAAAAACGTTCGTGCTTAGCGTTGGAGCTATGGGAGCGCCCTCGGTTGCTCGTTCCGCTCAGGCGATTCTTTCTGCAATGGGCCCGAAGGATGAACTGTTATACGTTTCTTCTGCCTTGAATCTGAATGCGAAATCGGAGCTCGCTAAGATTCGTGAAGCGGATGCTCGCTTTTTCTACGAAGAGGTAGTGTCTTCCCACTCTTCGATGGCCTTGGAATCTGCATCTATTCGCGGAAACGAGCTCATCGTGGTTGATGTCGCAAAAACTCCTATTTCCTCAGATTTGGATAACTTAACAGTAGCTTTGACTGGCGGCTTATCGGGCAATGTGCATGGTCGCAGTTGGGTGGCTTCCGCATTTTCCTTTAGCATTGAGTCCCAGCCTTCAATCCCTCTGGTTGCTCCTTTGCTTGCACGGTGGAACGACGGCGGCATTGATGCTCCTATCAACTTTGCTTTTAGTGCGGAAGAAGGAAACCTTCAAGGGTACCGTTCTCTTTTGTCCGTGGTTCGTGGGTTGTTCGTTTGGTTTAACGACCTGAAGGGCAAAGACCCTTCAGCTTCTGGGGCAGCTTTCAGCAATGTACTGGTGCCCCTTTGGCCCGTTGTTCACGAGTCTTACGAGGCTCTGAGCTATGACGAGCGCCTAAAGCTCGCTTCGGGTGAGACCCCCGACTGTCTTTCTTTGGAAGTGGTTGTTTCGAACCTTGCCGAGGTTTCCGATGGCAGAGCGCCTCAGATTTCGGTTCTGATCCCTGTCTATAACGCTGCAAAATATCTTGACGAATGTATGGCATCTGTGCTTGGTCAAAAGGGTGTAACGTTTGAGATTGTATGCGTCGACGATGGGTCAACGGATTCAAGCCTTTCGCTGCTTCGTGGCTACCAGGAAAATAATGAGTGCATTCGGGTTGTTTCTAAACTCAACGGTGGAGCAGCAAGCGCTCGAAATGTGGCGATGTCGTTGGCCAAGGGCGAGTACCTGGCGTTCATCGATCCCGACGATTATTTCGCCTCGGACGATTCTTTGGCAAAGCTATATAGCGCAGCAAAAGAAAACAAGGCAATGGTGTGTGGCGGCTCGTTCAGCTGCGTTAATATGGACGGCTCGTTTGAAGAAGATTTCTACGGCGATGCTTCGGCATATTCTGTAAAGAAAGAAGGCTTCAAGCTTTTCGAGGAAGATGCCTTTGACTATGGGTGGATTCGCTATATCTACAATCGCGAATTTATGGAATCAAAGAACCTTGTTTTCCCCGCTCTTCGTTGGTACGAGGATCCTGTTTTCTTTGTTGACGTGATGAAGAAAGCCCAACGCTATTATTTGATCCCAGAAGTTGTGTATCGTTATCGCGTTGGCTACAAAACCACCAAATGGGCTCCATCGCGTGTGCGCGACCTGTTGAAGGGCATCGGCCATAATCTCGATTACGCCAAAGAAACAGGGAATAGCACTCTGTATACACGCTTGGTATGCAGGATAGATAAGGATTATCTTGAGGCAATCGAATCGAACCTCAACGATGAAGAGGTGTTTGCGGAGCTTGTTTCCCTGCAGGCGTCTCTCGATCCGTCATTGATTCAATTCGTCCAGACCCACGATAGGGTACATCATATGCTGGTTCCTTTGTGGCATATCGTTACGGGGGAAAACAATACTGCGATTGTTAGAGCGGCGAAGAAGGCCGAATCAACTTTGCTTTATCGCTCTCTTCAGCATGTTAGGGAAAAGTTCAATTAGGTGCCGATAGGCGTATTGAGGGTTTGTGCGATGGCTGACAATCTGCCTAAAATAACCGTTCTGGTGCCCACCTATAACGTGGAGCGCTATCTGCCGCAGTGCCTTGATGCGCTCTGTGCTCAAACGCTTCGTGATATTGAAATCATCTGCATTAACGATGGCGCAACCGACGGCTCGCCTTCCATTTTGCGCTCGTATGCTGCAAAGGATCAGCGCATTCGTATCATCGACAAGCCCAATTCCGGCTACGGCGCATCGCTCAACCGCGGTCTTGCTGAAGCGAAGGGCGAATACATCGGTATCGTTGAACCTGACGATTTCCCCGACAAGCGTATGTTCAAGAAGCTCTACAAAGCCGCTAAGCGCGCCAATGCCGATGTGGCAAAGTGCAACTTCTTCAACTACTTCGACGGGGCAGACCACGTGTGGTACAACTTCGCAAAGCGCGAATGCGGTAAGCCCTCTAATCCCGTTAGCAAGCCGAATATCATCTGTTCCATTCCTGCTATCTGGACGGGGTTGTATCGTCGTTCGTTTTTGGAGCGTGAAGGCATTCGTTTCCGCGAAACCCCTGGTGCCGCTTTTCAGGACACTGGCTTTACTATGAAGGTGTGGTTTGCTGCTGAAACGGCGGTTTTGGTGGGTAAACCCCTGTTGCACTACCGCATGGACAACCCCGGCTCATCTTCGCGAACCACCGACAAAGTGTTCACTGTTTGCGACGAACTTGCAAGTGCCGAAGAATTCCTGCGTGCCCGTCCGCAGCGCCGCGAGGCGTTTTTGCCCTGGTTTGCTGTTGATAAATGGGGCAAGTACCGTTGGAACTACGAGCGTATTGCTCCCTCGGAACATCAGGCGTTTGCTCAGCGGATGCTGGAAGAGTACCGCGCTCTGCAAAGTGCGGGCGAATTGGACATGGCGCTTTTCGACGAGTCCAGTGCCGATGCACTGCGGAGCCTGCTTGAAGACGGCGCCGAGCGCTTTGCTGCTGCAAATCCCGAAACATTCTAGGAACTGTGATGAGGTTTTCTATTGTCGTTACGGCGTACAACGTCGAAAAGTACATTGCTGAATGTATCGAATCGCTCAAAAGGCAAACGCTTTCCGATTTTGAGTGCATCGTTATTGATGATGCCTCAACCGACGAAACTGCGCGTGTGATTGCCGAAAGCATCGATGGGGATAGTCGCTTTAAAACAATAACGCTCTCGCAGAACTCTGGGCCATCGGTCGGTCGCAACACGGGCATGGCGCAAGCAACGGGTGATTTCATTCTGTTTCTTGATGGTGACGATTTTTACTCCGACAACGCCCTTGAACGCCTTGATGGCGAAATAGCAGCGAACAATTTGGACATGCTGTATTTTGCGGCGCAATCATTCTATGCCAGTCGCAAGCTTCGTCGCACTCATTACGAAAATCAAGAAGTTCGTGCCAGCGTGCCAGGCGTGCATTCAGGCGTGCAAATGTACGTACGCATGGAAGAAACCAAGGCTTTCCGTCCTTCTTCCTGCCTGTACACGGTGCGCCGGGATCTTATCGAAGAACATGGCTTGCGCTACACGGAGGGCATCCTGCATGAAGACTTGCTGTTTCAGATGCAGCTCATCCCATATCCGAAGCGTGTTGCATTTTTGAACGAGCCTCTATATCAGCGTCGCATGCGTGAAGGCTCCATTATGACCACAAAGCCCAGTATGAAAAATGTGCATGGCCTGACGGTCGGCGCACAGCTTATGGAAAACTGGCTGCTGGCGCACGTGGACGAATATCCTGTGCAATTCGTTGATGCCTATGCGGCGCGCATCGCTGACACGCGTGAAGTCGCAGCGCGTTATTTGGCCGATATTCCCGAAGAAGACATTACCTCCTATCGTGCAACCTTGCAGCCAAAAGAGCGCATCCGGTTTGACATGTATGTACGATGCTTGTGGCAGAGCATGAGGTCGGTGCGTGACGCCTATGCGAATTCTCATGCTTACCGTATTGGCCATGCGCTTATCGCGGTTCCTGCGTTGATCCGCAAATATGTGGAGCTGCCGAAGGCAAAGCCAGGGGAATAGCAGGTCGCGCTGAAGGTCCTATCTTGTGTGGTCTCGCTCGTCCCGTGTGGCTCGCTTCGCCCTAGTTCGCTCACCTCGCGTGCTCCGTTCGCCTAGCGTCCTGGTTCCGCTACCATTCGCTTGGTCCACGTAGTTTATCGCGCAGAACCGAAAGTCCTTTTTGTATGTAATTCATATCGTTCCAGCAGCGATATTTCCCATAGGGCAGCTTGTTGCAGCTTCCCAACGGGCCGTTGTCGCGCATGCTCGGCTCTAGTGAATCCATCAGCGTTGCGTATCTTGCCATGCTGCGGGGGTAAGCAGTGAAATAAGAAGCTTCGTGTTGGGATAACTCTAGCTCTGGAAAGCCCCCATTGTGCAGGCGTTTTGTCATTTCATGCGCAACCGAGCTATCCCCGATGGTTTCGATGTTCCAAAGCGTCCAGTCAAAAGCCCAGTTCAAATAATCCTTCTGCAAGGCATTCCAGGATTCAGGCTGTTCCTGCAAAAACGATTTCATGCGACATATGGCATCGTAGAACGCATAAGGGGCTTTTGTGCGTGAGGAAGAAACAGTGTTGCCGCGCCCCATACGGTGATCAATTAAAATTTCATCTACCACGGCAATACGCTGCGCCAGTACTAGCAGCGGGTAAGTGAACAGCATATCTTCGCTGTTGGGCAGGTCTTCGGGGAATCGAATGCCCGAATCCAGCACGAATTCGGTACGGTACAGCTTGTCCCAGGGCCAACCCATAAATGCGGCAAAGATGTTGCCTGGCATGTCTTGCCATCCGTTGAATGCCGATGTGCGGGGAAGCTGGCTTCGCTTAAGGGCCCAGGCAACGTGGTTGCGCTCTTTTGTTGCGTCGTCGAATTCTTGCATGTCGCAAATGACAATGTCCGCCTTCCCGTTGCGTGCGGCAGCAACAAGCTTTTCCAGCATGGTGGGATGGAAGATATCGTCGCCGTCAAGAACCATGAAATAAGGCGCGTTAACCTCTTCGATCCCCTTGTTGCGTGCTCCGCCGGCACCGATGCCTGGGGTTGATACAACGCTGAAGCGATCATCGGTATCTGCGAAGGCTCGTGCAGCGCTTTCGGTGCCGTCGGTGGATCCGTCGTTAACGATAAGTGCGCAAAAATCCCCGAAGGTTTGGGCGGCAAGCGATTGCAGGCATTCGCCCAGGCAGGATTCCATATTGTGTGCGGTTATAACGATGTCAATCAGGGGCTTCGAAGAGTTTGAATTCATAAGCTAAGTACCTGTCGGTGGCGGATAGGGAAGCATGCCGCCAAATTGTTAAAAATATGTTGCCATGCTAACATCAAAACTTGGAATTATTCGCGTTAAGCAAGGACCGGTTTATTGGGAGCCTTAAACACCATACTGAAAGACAACTGGGAATGGCGCAAGCAAATTAGCCGCTTGGCTGTTTTCGAGTTGGTGAAAAAAAGCCGTGGCGCGGTTCTTTCATGGGCATGGTTCTTCGTAAAGCCGGCCATGTACATATTTTGCTTTTGGTTTGCGCTCGACATCGGTTTACGTGTGGGCAGTGGTGCGGCGGATGCATCTGCGCCTCCGTACATTCTATGGCTGTGTGCGGGGCTTATTCCATGGTTCTTTATGCAGGATATGCTAGGGGCGGGCATTGATGTAATGCACCGATACCCTTACTTGGTTAATAAGATCAAGTTCCCCCTCAGCGCCATTTCTGCCATCTACGTTAGCGCAACCATGCTGGTGCAACTGATGCTCATGGTTGCTCTGTTTGTTATCTACGCTGCTTGTGGCATGCAGTTTGATATGTATCTGCTGCAAGTTCCCATTCTGCTTGTTCTCATGTTCGTGTTTTGGGATTTGGTTTCCATTCTGTTCAGCCATCTTTCGGCTATCAGCAAAGACGTAAAGAACCTGATGAATGCTATGTCTACCCCATTTTTTTGGCTTTCAGGCGTTATCTTCGACGTGAAAAGCGTCCCGCTTGATTGGGTGCAAGGCATTATGGCGTTCAATCCCATTACGTTCTTCGTGACTTCATTCCGCGGTGCGTTCTACGACAAAACGTGGTTCTGGAACGACCCTATGCTCTGCGGCGGGTTTGCAGTGGTGTTCGTAATTACCCTGGCGCTGGCGGTGCTGGTGTACAAAAAGCTCAACGAAGAGGTGGCCGATGTCCTCTAACGAACAAAAGTCCAATCTCGGTGACGCAAAGAACCTGCATAAAACTAGTGTGAGCAACGAAGTGGTAATTCGCTTTAGCCACGTAACTAAAACCTACAACCTGTACAAGAATGACAAAGCGCGCTTCTTGGGTATCTTCAACTATCAAAAGAAGGGCATGTTCCTTGGTAGCGTGAATGCCAGCGACGATCTTTCCTTTGAAATCAGAAAAGGCGAAGCGGTGGCTTTTCTGGGCCGCAATGGCGCCGGCAAAAGCACGGCGCTGAAAATGGTTACGGGTGTTACCCACCCTACCAAGGGCACGGTGGAAGTAAAGGGTCGTGTAAGCGCACTGCTGGAACTTACCGCTGGTTTTGATATGCAGCTAACGGGGCGCGAAAACATCGCACTTCGCGGACAGATCCTTGGTCTTTCGCGCAGCGAAATCAGCGAAATCGAGCCTAAGGTTATCGATTTCGCCGAGCTGGGCGTGTATATCGACCAGCCCATGCGCACGTATTCTAGCGGCATGAAGGCGCGCCTGGGCTTTGCCTTTGCGGTTGCTATCGACCCTGAAATACTGGTGGTCGACGAAGCCCTCTCTGTGGGCGATCGTGCATTTCAGCGAAAATGCATCGCCCGCATTCGTGAAATAATGATGGATGAAAACGTAACAGTGCTGTTCGTAACCCATGCCAGTGCCACGGCAAAGGAATTTTGTAGCCGTGGTCTGGTGCTTGACCACGGCAAATGCGTGTACGATAGCACTATTGAAGATGCCACGGAATACTACGAGAAAAACTACTAGGAGCTGGCCATGTCAGATAAGCAGAATGTGTTTGCCGCAATATTGGCCGGGGGTTCCGGTACGCGAATGGGCAACCCCGAAAAGCCCAAGCAGTACCTTATGTTGGGTTCGAAGCCCATTATTGTGCACACCATTGAAAAGTTCTGCGCATCGAATTTGTTCGATGCCGTGCTGGTGTTGTGCCCTGCGGCATGGGTTCGGCAAACGCGCGACATCATAAAGCGCTACGCTCCCGAATGCAGCAACAGCGTTGTGGTTGTTCCCGGTGGCGGAACGCGCAACGATACCGTGCGCGATGCTGTTACGTACTTGTGCAGCAACTGCGAAGTAAACGAAGAAACCGTGCTTGTTACCCACGATGCGGTGCGTCCTTTCGTTTCCCATCGCATTATCAGGGAAAACCTCCAGGCAGCGCGCGAGTGCGGCGCTTGCGACACCGTTATCCCCGCAACCGACACTATTGTTCGTAGCGAAGACGGCGAATCCATCGCAGAAATCCCCAATCGCATTTCCCTGTACCAGGGGCAAACGCCTCAGTCGTTTAACCTGCTGCAGCTGAAAGAACTCATGGAAAGCCTTACGCGCGAAGAGGAGATAATTCTCACCGACGCTTGCAAGATTTTCGTCCTTCGAGGCAAAAAGGTTGCTTTAGTGCGCGGCGATGTGGCAAACATGAAAATCACCTACCCTCAGGATATGCGCATTGCATCGGCGCTGATAGGGGAGTAGCTAATGCTCAATTGCGTTTACAGACTTGTTGCTCCACGGGTTTTCGAACCCGTGCAGGTTGATGTGCCTGCAAGCGCTTCGTGCGTGTACGTGCGCCCCACCCGTCTTTCCATTTGCAACGCTGATGTGCGCTATTACCGTGGCGCTCGCAGTGCGCAGGTGCTGGCGGAAAAGCTGCCCATGGCATTGATCCATGAAGCAATAGGCCGCGTGGTTTCCGACCCTACGGGCACATTCAAGGTGGGCAGCATGGTTGTTCTTCTTCCCAACGCCCCTCGTGAAACCGACGAGGTAATTGCGGAAAACTATTTACGCTCCAGCAAGTTTTGCGGAAGCGGTTTCGACGGATTCATGCAAGAGATTGTTGCCCTACCTCCCCAACGCGTGGTGACGCTTCCTGATGGAATTGGCTCAGAGGTTGCGGCATTTACCGAATTGGTCAGCGTTGCGGCTCATGCTGTAAGCCGCTTTGATTCTATTGCCCATGCCCGTCGCGACCGCGTAGGCGTATGGGGCGACGGCAATCTGGGCTTTATTGTGGCGTTGCTGCTTAAAACATGGTTCCCCGGTATGCATGTGAGCGTGTTTGGCCGAAATAGTTACAAGCTAAACGATTTCACCTTCGCGGATGAAACCTACCTTGCTTACAATGTTTCGCCTGATGCAGCTGGTCTGGACCATGCTTTTGAGTGTTGTGGCGGCGAAGGGTCGGCTGCGGCTATCGACCAAATTATTGACATGGTGAAGCCAGAGGCAACGGTTTCTCTTTTAGGCGTTTCCGAAAACCCTGTTTCTGTAAATACGCGTATGGTTCTGGAAAAGGGCTTGTGCTTGTTCGGCAGCAGCAGAAGCGGTAGGGCTGACTTCCTTAAGGTTGCTTCGTTGTATGAACAGCACCCTGAAGTCCCCGGGTATTTGGAATCGCTGGTAGATACGGTGTTTGATGTTCGGACTATTGCAGATATGAGCTCTGCTTTTGAAGCTGAACTGCGGAAAAGCGCCGGTAAAACCATCATGAAATGGAACGTGTAGAAAATGCTTTCTCCTAATACAAAAGGAATGCTTGCCGATATTGCGCGTTTTTCATTCAATAGCCTGTATCGTTTGTTTGGTGTTTTCGGGAGACGGGACGAAGTTTTGTTCGTTTCGCGCAAGTCCGACGAGCCTTCATACGATTACTTGGAATGTGGTGCCGCGTTTGAAGAACGTGGCCTGAAGCCCGTTTATTTGTCTCAGCATTTTAAAAGCTCTTCTGTCGGGGCATATGCGGGCTTGGTTCTTAAAGAGCTGTATCATCTTGCTAGGTGCAAGGTTTGCGTGATAGACCGCTACGATCCGGTTGTGAGCCTAATCAACTTCAAATGCGAGTCGGGTACGCGAACAGAAGCAGGGAACAACGAATTTCCTGTTGAGCCAGTAGTTATCCAACTTTGGCATGCGTTTGGTGCATTTAAGAAGTTCGGATGCCAATCCCTCGATGTTGTCGAGGGCCATTCTTCTGAAGAGGCCAGCAGGTTTTCTATCCATAGGAATAATTCCTGGGTTGTTTGCTCCGGCGAGGGGGCGCGTGCCGCATTTGCTGAGGCATTTGATTGCCCTGTTGAAAGGGTGATGCCGCTTTCCAGGCCTGAGTACCGGAAGCTGTTGAACTTGCGGGGGTCTAACGAGGCCGACGGGTTGGATAAGGCCGGCAAACCAGTTGTCTTGTTTGCGCCTACAATCAGAAAATACGACAAGGCCCTTAATCCATTCGAGGATTTGCGCAGGAATAACTTCGAGGCATATTATGCCAGTGAATACCGTATTCAATGGTCTGACCATCCTTTGGCCGTCGGCGATGATGCCAAAGGTGATGTTCCCGTGGCCCTTCTTTCGGCGAACATGGTGGTAACCGACTATTCTTCGATCGTTTATGAAGCCTTTCTGCTGGGCAAGATGGCTTTGTTTTATGTTCCTGATATTGCCCATTACCGGAAATCGCCTGGCTTGAATATCGATCCTCAAAAAAAATGCCCTAGTTTGGTGGCTCGAACAGAGAAAGAGCTGGATGAGAAGATTCGCGCTTGGGTTACTCATCCGGAAGAGTACCCTTGGCACGAGTTCCAATATTTCGTTGGGCAGGCCTTTGAGGGTTCTGGGTTAAATCCAGCTACCGATCTGGTTTCTTTTGTCCAGCGGGAATATCCCGATTTGCTGCCCGCCGAGGAAGCTGCAGTGCCTGCGTTTATCTAGCCAGATTTTGAGGATTGAAATTGTCAGTCAAACGATTCATAAAAAGGAAAGCCAAAAGAGCCTTCAAAGACATAACGCTTAGCGTTTTGTTTCCTGCTGTCTATAAGTATTTTTCCCAAAAACCTGTGCAGAAGGGACGCGTGCTGTTCCTCGAAACAAAAGAAAAGGAAATGCCCGATAGTTTTGAACTTTTGTATAAGCGTTTAGAGGAAGACCCCTGCAAGAAAAGACCTAGGTACTTCACTCTTAATCAAAACCATGTTTCCTATAAACAGTATTTGAAGAACTGCATCCAAGCTTTACATGACATTTCCCGTGTTGAGGTTGTAGTGCTTTCTGATGCATCTGATTTGGTGAGCTGTATAAAAATGCGGCCCGAAACCAAGGCGATTCAACTTTGGCATGCTTGTGGTGCGTTCAAAAAATGGGGCATGAGCACCGCCGAGCTGAAGTTTGGTGGCAGCAAGAAAGACCTTCTTCGCCACCCTTTTTACAAGAACCTTTCCCTGGTTACAGTTAGTAGCCCTGAAGTGGTGTGGGCGTACGAAGAGGCGATGGTGCTGCAAGACCAACCAGGCGTGGTGCGGCCCATCGGCGTAAGCCGTACCGATAGGTTCTTCGATAAGGCCTTTTTGCAGAATGCTTGGTTTCATGTAGAAAAGGCGTTTCCCCAGGTTAGCGGTAAGAAGATTATCCTGTATGCTCCCACATTCCGTGGAAGAGTTGCTTCAGCTAAGGGGCCCGATAAGCTGGATATCGAGTTGATGCGCCAGCGTCTGGGCTGCGATTATGTTTTGCTTATTAAGCATCATCCGTTCGTGAAGAACCCTCCCGCAATTCCAGATTCATGTTGCGATTTTGCTTTCCAGGTATCTGGCAAACTCCCTATTGATGAGCTGCTTGCAGTTTCGGATATCTGCATATCCGACTACTCTTCGCTGGTATTTGAGTACTCCCTGTTCAAACGACCTATGGCATTTTTCGCTTACGATATCGATGAATACGACGATTGGCGTGGCTTCTACTACAACTACGATGAGCTAACGCCAGGTCCTGTTTTCAAGGACAATGAAAGTCTGGTTGATTGGCTGGTCAACGTGGAAGAGCGATTCAACGTTGGCGAGGTGGAGGCCTTCTGCAAGAAGTTTATGTCTGCCTGCGACGGCCATTCCACGGAGCGGATTTACGATGCAGCTTTTTCGCCTGCGCTAAATGCTGGGGGGGGGACCAAGGCCGCCAAGTTCCTTGAGGGCAAAAATCCTAGCGGCGTAGACGTAAGCATTGTTGTCCCCGCTTACAATGCTATGCCTTGGATAAAGCGTGCGCTGGATTCCGTTTTGGCGCAAACGTACCCGCATGAAAAGATGGAGATAATCGTTGTTGACGACGTGTCGACCGATGGCACTTGGGGTGTTTTGAGCGAGTACAGGGAGAAATTTCCCGATTTAATCAAGGTCCTGCAGTTGGACGAGCATTCCGGAACGCCTGCCGAGCCCAGGAACGTTGGCTTGGCAGTGGCGAAGGGGGAATATGTCTTCTTCCTTGACGCCGATGATTATCTGGGCTTCGAAGCGGTTGAGCGCATGCTTGATCATGCCGTGGAATGGGACAGCGATGTTGTGCTGATTAAGATGCATGGCGAAGATGGCAGGGAAGTGCCCCGTTCGATGTTCACGCGAAATCAGCCCGATGCAGGCCTTGAGCATTCTAAGGTTTGCTGGTCGCTTACTCCGTTGAAGCTGTTTAAACGGGAGCTGATAAGCGATATTCGTTTCGCGGACGATATGCCTGAAGACATGGCATTTGTTCTTGAGGCGTACTTCAGGGCGAAACGTGTGTCGGTTGCGGCGGACTATTACTACTATCATGTTTCCTTCGATCCGACGAAGGATCATGCTTCGGTTGTTTCATGGAACGATGTTCACTCCAGCATGCGCGTGTACAAACTCGTGCTTGATTTAGCTGATAAATACAGGAAGAGCGAAGAAGAGCTCACCGTTGTGTGGCGAAGGATTGTGTCGCGCGATATTGTAAGGACTCTTGAGGTTGCTCATGAAACGGGGGATCGCCTTTCCCGGGACGAAAAGGAAACGGTGAAGCGCTTCGTTGATTCATGCAAGGCAACCGGCGGCTTGCATTCGGTTGCTGCTGATTCGATTGTCTTTGTGGAAGAGATGCTTGGGGAAATATAGAAACAGCCAGGTACGATTTGCCGTACCCGGCTGTTTTACTTTGCTAGAACTTTCCCTCGTCGATTTCCTTTATACGGTTGTATGTTCGCTCGCAACATTTTCCATCGTGGAACGCGAAGAACCCATCCATCCTCTTCTTGTACTTTTCTTCTGGGGCGAAGTCCCGTGCCGCACATTGCTCCAGTGCCTCGATAAGGGCTTCTTCGGTTTGAACAACAGGGCCAAATCCATCCCTCTCGTAATCGAAGTAGCCTTTTGAGTATGCCTGCATTCCAGAGAAGAATTCTTTGGAGTCAAACTGGTAGTACAAGCATTCTTTGCCCAGGTAGGCGGTTTCGAACGCGGTTGAAGAATAATCGGTGATCATAATTGCCGCATTTGCGAATTCCTGCTGAATCGAACGACCGGTTTGGTTGCCTGCAATCTCGATGTATTCGGGGATGTTGAACGTTCCGTTTTCAAGATATGGAAATGTGTTGGTGTGGGGGTAGAAGACGATATTGGCCCCAGTGTTCGATGCAATAGTGCGCAAGGTGGGGCTGTTCAGGAACGCTTCCCATTTCATTTTGTATTCAGTTTTTCCAAAATCATTGTTGAGGGTGCGGATGTTGCCTTTCCCAATTTTTTCTCCGCTGAGCCCATTCCTCCAGGTGGGCATTATCAGGATGCTGCGTTTAGCTGCTTGCTTTTTGAGTAGTGCATCATGCCGCGGGAACCCCGTTAATGCCGTTTGCCTGGGCGTCAGGTAATAAGGAGAACCGGCGCTTTGAATCGATAATGCTTCTTTGCTTGCTGCCGTAATTATTAGATCGATGGGTTTTCCGTTGATCCAGCCAGATATATTGTCTTTTGTTACTCCGTGCTGAAGAAAGATAAAGCGTTTCGATTTGTGGAAATTGTCCTCGAAGTATGAATGGACAAAGCCATCAGCATGGCTGCTGATAATTGTGGAGCATTTCTTGAGAAGAGACTCGTGTTCTTTCGTTCCGAAGGCAACGAGGGCAAACCCCTCCCTAGAGAGCCTTTGCCAGTCTTTCGATTCTTTGCGCAACACGAAAAATGCCTGCTGTTCAGGGTGGTGATTCTTCATCCAGCGATAAAGGTGTTCAGCGTTGTCATCGGCTTGGGTGTCTCTGTCCATGAAAATCCAGATGCTGTTAGGGTCTTGCTTGTATTTATCCCATCCGTTTTTATAAATCTCATTAATCTGGTTCATTTGGGCATGATGATCGAATTGCTTTCCCCTAACTGAAAGCTTGAGGTTTGAGCATAGGCCATTTGCTTTATAGGAAAGAGAGTCGTCTTCTGCCGGCAGAGGAAACCATGTCATGTGCAGCGAGTAAAACGTATTGCCGAACAGGGATCTAGAAACCTGTTTGCTCTCTACTGGTTTGAGTTCTACTCCGTTATTGAACAGACTGAATTCCGTATTCAAAGAACGAATGAGCATGAGCTTCGATTTGTAATCAATGCGTTCAACATACATTATCTGGGTGTCGGGTTGTGAGCTTTTGAACGTACTTAGACTTGCGTACTTGTTTTCGTAATTCAGCCATCCTCCTGGCATCTGCTCGATGGTTTCAGCATCGATATAGCGAAAAATTTCATCAAGATTGTTCCAGAAGATATCTTTGAGGTTTAAGCCCTGGAAATGCTGGGTTCGCTCTTCGTGCCCAATCAAGTGTTTGAAATACCATTGGAGATCGTACAGTATGGTTTTTTGAATGAAGAAGGGCACATAGCCAAGTCTCTGTTTGGCTGTTCTCAGGAGGTCTATATACCCTTTTTCAAGTACCGTAGAAAACTTATCGGGCGTTCTCCATGACGAGTCGAGGGTCGATCCCCTATCTTCTCTTTTCCGATAGTAGTAGATCGGCTTACGTAGGTAGGCAATTCGGCCTTCGTCGAGGGATGTTAGATAGACGTTGAGAAAGTGGGCGTCTTCGAAGTTCGGTTTAATGTCTTCGCGAAATCGAAGGCGCTCTCTCTCAATGTCTTTTGTCCTGAAAAAAGATTTGCTGGCCGAAAGAGTAATTGGCATGAAGTCGTCATTCGTGTTGAAAAGCGAAATGTCGTCCTTGAACTCTCCGCGCAAAGGATGCCTGTCGAAGTACTCCCCTTTTGTCTCGTTATAAAAGATGATGCGGCAAGTGACAAAACGAATATCGGGGTATTTCGATATCGTTTTGTCGACTTCTTCGAAGTAACTTGCTGAAATAAAATCATCGGGGTCGATGAAGGTAACCCAGTCTGAGGCCGCGTGCTCTAGGCCAACGTTACGTGCACTGGCTTGTCCGCCGTTTTCTTTGCGGATGTACTCGATGAGCTCGGGAAAACGTTGCTGCCATTTTCGGATAATCTCTGCCGAATTATCGGTTGAGCCATCATCCACCATAATCAGTTTCATTTTTTTGCTGCTCATGGTTTGGCTTGTTAGGGTTTGAAAGTAATCGTCTAGGTATTTCCCTACGTTATATACGGCAGAGATAACACTGTAGGTGCGTTTCCCCTCGTAGCTGTTGAGCTTATGGCCGATGGCAATGCCTCCTTCAAGGCGTTTCTTTTGGATATCGAGTACAGCTTTTTCAGGCAGGATTTCCTTGGCTTTTTTGAATGCAGCTTTCTTTGCTTTTTTCGCAAGCGCGTTCAAATTGATGCACCTCGCAGCTATCGGAATTCAACGCTTCAACGGCGTTACATAACCCGCGTTATCAACGCTAATACATAAAGCACTATAGTGAATAATCGCTAATTCTGATGGTGCGGTGTGTTGGTCATTAAGTTGTATCTGCCTGTCGTTTACCCAGGTTGTTGCTAGATTGTGGTAAATTGGTTAACGATTTATTGTCAATGTCAGACCCGCCATAAATAGTGATAACGCGGGTTATGTAACTGAGCGAATTCAGCTGGATAAAGGAAGCAAGCAGTGCCCGCTAAGCAGTTTAAGTACTCGATCATTATGTCTGTCTACAACGTAGAGCCTTACATCGATGAAGCGGTTCAGAGTGTTCTCGAGCAGACCATAGGCTTTGCCGAGAACATACAGATCGTTTTTGTTAACGATGGTTCAACGGATGGTAGCGGTGAAGCATGCAAAAAGTACCAGTCTCTCTATCCTGACAATGTTGTTTATGTCGAGCAAGAAAATAAAGGGTTATCTGCAGCTAGAAACCTTGGTTTGACCAGGGCTTTAGGTTCTTATATTAATTTCCTTGACCCAGACGATTTGCTTTCCGTTAACACAATCGAAGAAGTTGATAAATTCCTTCATGAAAATGAGGCAGAGATTGACTTTGTGTCTATTCCGCTGGTTTATTTCGAAGGGCAGAAGGGTCTTCACGGTAAGTACAAAAGGATGGGCAAAAGAAACAGAGTAATCGACTTACTTGTTGACCCGGATTGCTTCGTTCTTTCATCCGCGGGGTCTTTCTACAAGGCCAAGGTGTTCGAAAAAAATAAGTTTGATGAGTCGTTGGGGATTGGAGAGGATGCAGAACTGAATTTCCGTCTCTACAACAAGAACCCTAGATTCGGGTATGTATGCGAAAAAGAAGTTGTCTACCACTATAGGCGTAGGCTTGCTGGAGGCTCTAACGTCGATGCGCTGCGTGTTTCGAAAAGCACCAAGCCTTTTCGCGACAATATCCAGATTATTGACGGGATGTTAGAACGCAGAAACGCCGTGAGGGAATTCGAAAAGGAATATATAGCGTATCAGTTAAGGGCGATTTTGCATGATGCGCAAAGAGCGACATTTGGGGCAGATTATAGCTGGACGTCTTTCATGGTTGATTGCCGCAGGGTTGCCCGGGTTTTGGACTTGGACTTTATTCTTCGAGGAAGCGTCTTCATAGACACGGATGCGCGTAAGGAATTGTTTCTTGCCCTCATTGGCAGTTCCTTCCATGATGCAATGAAGTCTGGTTTTGCTGTTCCTTCCTGTTTCGATGTAAAGCTGAAAGACATTGCTTTTGAAAATGGGCAGCTGATTGTAGATGTCTTGTATAACAGTTATGGCTGCCCTCTTGACTTGGTGGTTGTTGATAGCGGGGGAGGAATTTTTGAGGCGAGTCGCGAGGCGGATTTCAGCTCATCGTTTGATGTGACCTATGGCGAGTTCGCCCTGGATGAAACCCACTATAGGCAGTTCACCCTTCCTTATGCTCCATCTTGCTATCGTTTTTGTTTTCGCAATACCGAAACAGGAATAGTCAACGCATGCAAAATCCTTCGTGCAACGGGCAAGCCCCCTTTGATGTCTTTGGGACGCGACCTGGGCGTGGTGAGAGACGGGAAGAAGGTTTTTCTTAAAAGCTCGTCGTTAGAAGTGGTGGAGGAATCTAAGAACTCCTTTTTTGTTGGCGTTGAGACGTTTAAAGCTATAAAAAAACACAGCAATAAGGCAGCATGGCTGCGTCCTCTTTCGCGAAGAAAGAAGAAGTATGTCCTGGTTATGGACAGGCCCAATAAGGCGGGAGACAATGCCCAGGCTCTCTACGAACACATCATGAAAAGCGATAATAGAAAGCTGAAAAAGCAAACGTATTTTGTTTTGGACAAAAAGAGCGCAGAATACGGGGACCTTTGTTGTAAGAGTCATGTTGTCCAGCCGCGGAGCCTTCGCCATAAACTGTTGTTCCTGAATGCGCGTCTGGTGTATTCATCTCATAATGCGAGACAGTTCTATGTCCCGTTCGCTCACTATGGGAAGTACTATGCCGACGAACTTGACTACGGATTTGTATGGCTTCAGCATGGCATTTGCGAAAATGGCATTGCGAAGCAGGCAAACAGGCTTACGACTGAAGACGATTATATTGTGACTTCAGTAAGAGGCGAGGCCGAGATGTTTCGGTCTAGAGAGTATTTCTATTCGCCCGACCAGATTCTTCTTACGGGCCTTCCTCGTTATGACAAGCTCGTCTCCGATACGAAGAAGCTTATAACGATTGCTCCGACATGGAGAAGCAGTCTTTCGGGAAAGATACTTAAAGATGGCACCCATGAACCCCGGCCGGGCTTTGAAGAATCAGAATATTACAAGGTGTTCATGGCGCTCCTCACTTCAAGTAAGCTGAAAAGGGCATTGAAAGAAAGCGGATACAAGTGCCAGTTCCTTTGTCATCCAGGGTTTGCTTGCTATGAGAAATATTTCAAGGCTGCAGAGTCGGATAATATATTCCTTCTCCCTCAGTCCAGGGCTGATTACTCGAAGATCTTTGCTGAGAGTGCGATTTTTATCACCGACTTCTCCAGCACGGCATTCGATTTCGCCTACTTGAAGAAGCCGTTGATCTACTTCCAGTTTGATGAGCTTACTCAGTATGAGCCCGGTTGGTTCAGTTATGATGAGGATGGTCTTGGCCCTGTTATAAAGACGGTTGATGGGGTTGTCGACTACATAGAGATGCTCCTGGAGCGCAACTGCGAAGTTGAAGAGAAATATGCGAGCAGAATTGACGATTTCTTCGTGTACCGAGACAGGAACAATTGCGCTCGCATTCTTGATGCAACGCTTCCGGATGATTTGAAATAGCATCGTGGGTTTTTAGGGCCTGGCATGGTTTTATGAACTGCGCCCCAAATCTTGGACGAACTAATTAAAACTCGCGGCTATGCCGCCATCAAGGACTGACTCCGGAATTCCTCCGGGGTCAGTCCTTTCAGCTTCTTCTGCCTGCGCCTCGTGTTCCAGTGGACGATGTACGCCTCCAGGTCTTCCTTGAAGGAACCGAAGTCGTCCCAGTCGCGGCCCCGGAAGAACTCGTCTTTGATGTGGCCGAACAGGCCCTCCGTGCACGCGTTGTCCAGGCAGTTGCCCTTCCGCGACATGCTCTGCACCACCCCGGCCGCCCGAAGCCTCTCGCAGTAGCTCGGGTGCTGGTACTGCCAGCCCATGTCGCTCCCCATGACCGGCTTCGCGCCTCTCGGCAGCTTCGGCAGCAGCATGTCGAGCATCTCCTCCTGCTGCGCGAGGTTCGGCGACTCGCTGATCGACCAGGCGACTATCTCGCGGCTGCCGAAGTCGTAGGCCGGGGCGAGGTAGGCCTTGCCGAACGAGCACTTGAACTCGGTAACGTCGGTCCCGAGCTTCTGCCAGGGCCCGTCGGCGGCGAAGTCCTTGCCCAGCACGTTCTCGGACGTCTCGCCGACCGTCTCCTTGTACGAGCTGTACCTGCGATGGCCCGTCTTCCGCCGTATGCCGCAGCTCATCCCCATCTCGCGCATCATCTTGAGCACGGTCTTGTTGGCGATGCGCGCGCCGAGCTCTGCGCGCAGGCACATCGCGACCTGGCGGTGCCCGCACCCGTTGGGCGTGCGGGAGAATATCTCCCTGGCGGCGTCCCACAGCTCGGGTCTGGTCGGCCTCTTGGGATGCGCCAGCTCGTAGTAGTACGTCGAGCGCGCCAGCCCGGCGCATTCCAGCAGGTCGGAAAGCCCGAATCGCCCCGAAAGCTCGCTCACGGCCTCGGCCCGCGCCCGGGCAGCAAGCCGAGCTCCGCCTTCAGGGCTATCGATTTTTTAGGTACGCCACCAGGGCTCGGAGCCTCTCGACCTCGCGCTCGAGCTCCTCCTCGCGCGTCCTGGGCGTCGACTGCGCCTTGGGCCTGCCCTTCGGTCTTGGGCGCAGGGCGTCGGCGTCGCCCTCCCGGTACCTCGAGCATCGGGCGTTCAGCGGCGACCTCGACGCTATCCCGAACTCGGCCATGACCTCGGACTTGGGTCTTCCGAGGTCGACGATGGCGCTCGCCGCCGCCTTGGTCTCGAAATCGTATTTCCTGTGCGCGTTCCCCATCGCCAGCAGCGCCTCGCTTCCAACGGCCCTGTAAGTCAAGGACCATTGTTCCACGACGGCGCGGCTCAAGCCAAGCCTGCTGGCGACAAAAGCCTTCCCGTGCCCTTTGGAGAACAGATCGGCCGCCGCTCGGCGCACCTCCGCAGCATGCCTCCTCGCCATAAGAAAAACCTCCCATTCTCGGACTTTACTTCCAGTCCAAGAAATGGGAGGCAGTTCACTTGCCACGAGCCCTTTTTTCTGAAAGCTGAGTCTGATTGCGCCTCTCTTTTGCCGCGGTCGGAGGCGGATTGCTCGAAGATTTTCGCTGAGAGCGCAATTTTCACAACCGACTTTTCGGGCACGGCCTTCGATTTCGCCTATTTGGGGAAGCCGCTGATTTACTTCCAGTTCGACGAGCTGACGCAATACGAGCTCGGTTGGTTCAACTATGAAAGGGACGGCTTTGGCCCTGTGAAGAAGACGGTCGACGAGGTCATTGACTATATCGAGCTTCTGCTTAAACGCAGCTGCCAAGTCGAAGACATCTACGCCGAGCGAATCGATAAATTCTTCGACTATCGCGACCACGACAACTGCAAGCGAATTCTTGATGCGACGTTGCCGGAGGAGCTGAGGTAGGGGAAAGCCTTCTTAACGCTCTATGGTCTATTGCGGTGTGAGCCAATAGGTTTTTGACATAACACGCAGGTCCTATTTCCAAGGCCGCTAAAGACGGTATGGCGAGGCATCTTTGGCTGCAAAGGGGATTACGCAGTAGATTACGCAGTGCAGTCATCGGTTGGAGTCGGGCTCTGTCGCTTCGGGAGCATATAAAGACAGTGGAATCGTTTGCTATTATCGTCTATTTCGAAATGCTGCCAATTCATTATTCCGTTTGATGGGTTTCAGGATTTTGAGCTCTTTGGTGCCACCTGCAGCGGGGCGATTTCGAAAGTCTCGAATCGCCCTGTTGGAGTGCACCTGAACATCCTCCTTGTTCCCATTCCACCTCAACTTGGCTGTCTTGGTAAACGTTGACGCGGTTATGGACGTCGACCTCGTTTACCGTCCAGCCTAATGCCCTGTATTTTTTTTGGCGCGTGCGAAGGGGATAAGTGGTATATGGCGATTGGCTGTATTCGTGGAGGGCTGCAAGATATCCTTTGTCATGTCTGAGTAATCGGAAATCTGAAGGAGAAGAGCGCTTGCCAGGTCCAAATGCATCGTGAATCGGTTGGCGGATTCGGGATGTTGATGTGGGATAAAATTAGTAAAGGATTTTGTTGAGCTAAGCTGGTGGGAGGGCAAGCCATGATAATACAAGGGCGCTACCGCTCCTTCATGCTTGATTCGCTTTTAGATGAGTGAGGTTTTCGTGTCGGACTCTTTCCCTTTTCTTGTCGAAGAAGGCTTGCTTTCCGATGGCTCTAAGTTCTCCTATGTTGATATTGGCAAGTTGGATGGGTCTGCTATCGCCTATCTTGACGGTGTGATTGCCAAGATTTATGGGGGTCCATGTGAGGCGGATGGTCCCGAGAGAGTTAAGAAAAGGATTAGGAGGTGGTTTGTCTCTAAAACTGGTGATAAGGATTTGATCCATGGAGCAACTGCGGAGCTGTTCTGCCATTTGTTTTTAAATTGGAGAGGTTATCGTCAAAATTTTCTTTATGACAATCTCGAAGAAAATTCTATTAAAAAGGGTTTTGATGGACTTTACTCTATCGGTGATGATATTTGGCTGATGGAAAGTAAATCAGGGGAAAAGACGAAAACAAACGATTTGAGTCACCCAGTAAAGGTCCAAGCTGCGTATAGGGATATTTGTTCCAAGCTCAAAGATTTTGATGGGAACGATCCTTGGCAAAACGCGGCGTACCATGCATTTTTGGCGAGAGCCGATGAGACGATTGCCAAGAAAATAAAGGCGCTTTCGAATGATTTTCTAGATGAAAAATCTCCTGATATTGCCGAAATGAATCTAGTGCCATGCGGAACCATCTTTTGTTCCTGCGATTGCGGGTTTGACGTTCACGGGATAAAAGATCGTCTCGATAGGTACTTTCAGGACAGGGATTATGGTCAACTGCATATTGTTTGCGTTACCAATCGGGCTTTAGATGCCTATATGAGCTATTTGGGAGTTGATACCGGTGAATGACCAGGGAGCAATTACTAAGCTTAGAGATATAGAGCCCTTTCGCAATGCAATCGACTCGCTGAGCGTGGGTCGTGAATTGCCGAAGAATCAAAAAGAGCTTGTTTTGGCTGCGGCTATAGAGCTTGTTGATAATTATAAGTTGGATAACCATAGAGTTCAGAGCTTGGATTTCGCTTACTGGATCATCCTTAATTATTCGTTTCAATACGATGACTACGACCCACTGTTCGATTTCGCTTCCTGCTTTGGCTTCTATCCGATATGCAGTGCGATTGCTCGATTGGGAAAGGTCTCGGATTCGATATCTAGTGCTTTGGTCGTTGGCTCGATAGAGGACGATTTTGAGAATGACGGAATCGTCAGCACGTTTGAGCAGAAGAGGTGCCGCAATTCCTTTTTGGAGAATGCTTCGAGGGACATTGCCTATGTTGCGCCAACCTCTTTTGGAAAAAGCGAGCTTTTAATTGAGCTAGCGCTGGATTGGTCTTCCGGCGAGCGGGTATGTATTGTTGTTCCGACCAAATCTCTTTTAGGGCAAACGTATAGAGCGATCGCCGAGAAGAAGCCAGGCTGTAGTCTAATTACCCATGACGAGATGTATAGCGGGCAGAATGATTTTGTTGCAGTTTTAACTCAAGAGCGAGCGTTGCGTATGCTCGACCAGAATAAGGACCTTTCTTTTACTACCTTGTTCATAGATGAGGCCCATAAAGTGTTTGATAAAGGAGAAAGGTCTCTGCAGCTGGCAAGGCTTATCCGGCAAGTCAAGCAAAGGGATTTGTCAACTGCGGTGTCTTTCTTGAGTCCAGTAGTGTCGGATGTTGGGCACTTCTCCTATTTGACGGGTTCAAACATCGAAGAAATAAGGGTGCATTTCAATATGAAGGAGCCCAGGTACTTTCTTTTGGAGGACCAAAAGCGTCTTTGCCTGTATAATAGATTTTTTGATTCGTTTCAGACGATAGACGACATTGACGGCTCGCTTTGGGGATGCATCTCTGGACGGTCGAAAGACAAAAACCTCTTATTTCATACATCTCCGAGAGAGATAAGGAAAATAGCCCTCGGTTTGGCGGGACATTTGCCTAAAGTCGGAATCAACTCGTCATACTTTGATTTTTTGTCCTGCTTGAGAGAGCATGTCCATCCTGATTACGATGAGATTTTCTGCCTTAAACACGGAGTTTTGTACTTGCATGGTCAAATGCAAGATCTTGTTAAAGAGTACCTATGCAGTAAGGTGTCGAAGTTTAGGCAGATTAAATATATCGTTGCTAATAGCGTTATTCTTGAGGGTATCAATATGCCCATTGACTCCATTTTTATTCTAGGCGCTCGAGGTCTTTCAAGGGCAGATCTTGCCAATCTTATTGGAAGGGCAAGTAGATTAAACAACGTTTTTGGCGCTCACCCAAAACTCGAAAGGTTAATGCCGGAAGTCTATTTTGTCGACAGCCCATGGAGCGGTAGTAGTTCTGTGTCAAATGCAATGGAGAAGATTCGCTCGCGTGGTTTCAAGGACGAAGTAAATAACCCGATTATCAAATGCCTAGAAGGAGAAAGGGCGACAGATGGGGATAAGGCGATTGTGAGCTTGGAGGAGTTTTCGGCGATTGGGCATAGCAACGAGGTCGATGCTCTTATGGCCAGGATGTACAGATTAGGCTTTTTATCAATTTACAAGGAGTTGAGCAATGGGCTTGTTTCTGTTGTTTCTGAAAGGATGGGTTCTTTCAAGAGTTCAGGGCTTGATTTGTTCGATCTTGTATGTGAAGTTTTTGTTAAAGATTTGCAGAGCTCAATAGCGAGCCGTTCATTCGGGAGAATCGAAAACCCAGATGTCAGGAGATACTACAGGCGCTATTTAAGCGATAGGAATTCTCTGCCTGTTAGTCGTCGAATTGCAGCGATGATAGGTGTCTCTCGCCATCGGCAGAAAAACGGGAATCCGAGAATGTATGTTGGTGACAAATTTGGTGAGTGCACTTTTTGCGGGGAGAAAGCCCTTCCACCGATGCGCCCCCTGTACGTTGACACGACCTGTAAATCCGATCAGGAAATGGTTTCGTTGGTTATCTCGAAGTTCAAAAATGAGGACGATTTTCTGGGATTTACCTTTGCGAAAGCGGTTCGATTGCTTTACGAAAATGAGTGCATAAGCGAGGGCGAGTACTGCGGCTTCACTTATGGAACATCGGATGATTCGGTTATCGCTCTCGTTAAATCAGGGATACCTTTGCCCGTCATCTCTCTTCTTGAGGAAAACAATCAATTGGAAAATGTTATTCAGGACAAATACGGAAATTACATTGGCAATTTAGACCTGAAAACCTTTATTGGCGGTTTAGATGATTTGACGCGATTTGAGATTTGCGAGCATATCAGTTTAGACGAGTAGTGGTTTGAAGAGCGGCGGCGCAATCGAAATAAAGAGATATTGCCATTCCGCTATGTTAGAAAGCCCCGCAGGCGGTAATCTACTTGCTTGGCAATTGCCGTAAAAAAAATACGGTAGTTATTGACCAAGGAGATTGCCGCCTATATCCTTTCTTTTCGGAAGGAGATAACGATGCTGCGTAGGTTTTCCGTAACAAATTTTAAGAACTTTAAAGAAAAGCTAACGTTTGACTTGGGCAGTCCGTCAAACTACGCTTTTAATGCCGAGGTTATCGATGCTGGCATCAAGTCGAAGGGGATAATCTATGGTACGAACGGTAGCGGTAAGTCAAATCTGACTCTTGCTCTTTTCGACATTGTTTTGCATGTAACGGATAAAGAGCGAATATTGTCAAAATACTATCCGTATCTAAACCTTGATTCTCAAAATAAACATGCGGAATTCGAGTATGTGTTCGATTTCTTTGGCAACGAAGTGGTCTATCGCTATAGAAAAACTGCACCAATGGAGTTGGTGAGCGAAGAGCTCTCTATTTGCGGCGATGAGGTTCTGCGATACGATTTCTCGAAAAGGGAGGGCTTTGTCTTTCTGGCGGGAACTGAAACCTTACAGTTGTCTTCTAACCTACCCTCGGAAACTGATCGTATTTCGCGAGTTAAATATGTAAGAAGTAATGCAATCCTGCAGGATACTGAGCGAAATAGGGCTTTTCTTGAGTTCGTATCCTTCGTTGACAGAATGCTGTTGTTTTTCTCGCTTGACGAAAAGGGATATCAAGGTCTCTCTGTGGGATCCGACAGTTTCACACAAGGTATTATCCGGGCGGGTAAGATAAAAGAGTTTCAAGAGTTCTTAAGCCAAGAAGGCCTTGAGTATGATTTGGTTTCGGTTGAAATCAATGGACAAGAAGAGCTATATTGCCGCTATTCCAATACCAGCGTTCCGTTCATAAACGTTGCCTCAACGGGCACTAAATCGCTGGCCCTTTTCTACTATTGGTTTATCAAGATGTCAGAAGCTTCTTTTGTCTTTATCGACGAATTTGATGCCTTTTACCATTTTGAACTATCGGAGGACATCGTAACGAGGCTCAAGGGCATAGAAGGGGTTCAGATTTTTCTTACTACGCATAATACTGATTTGCTTTCTAACGATTTGCTTAGACCGGATGCGTACTATATTGTGAAAGACGGTAGCCTTGATTCACTTGATAGGCTCTCTAAAAAGGAATTGCGAAGCGCTCATAACATCCAAAAAATGTTCAAGGCGGGTTCGTTCGATGTCTGAGCCTGTTGTCTTGTTCGTTGTCGAAGGGGCTGAGAGAGATTGGCGCTTTGTTAACCGTATGACGGATTGCTTTATGCGGGGGTCGTTTAAGGCAAATGTCATTAGTTTGCCTGCGGAGCAGAATCTTTACATGCTCTATGGCCGTCTTGCCGAAGAGGATTTTGACGTTGATCTTGTTGAGGTTCTTCGTGAATCTGTTCCTGCTGCAAAAGAGGCTCTGGAGGGTGTGTCCAGGCAAGATGTGGCAGAAGTTTACCTGTTTTTCGATTACGACCCTCATCAAAACAACGTTCCTGCAGGCGGTGCTTTTCCCGATAGTATTGTTGAAGCGATGTTGGATGCGTTCAATAACGAGACGGAGAACGGAAAACTCTACATCAGCTACCCTATGGTTGAAGCGCTGTACGATTATCGTTACGCGCAATGCCAGGCTTTTTCAGGTTGCTTTATTCCGCTGCGCGAAATTGGTGGTTATAAAAAACTATCAGGCTGCAATAACCCTAACGCAAGTGGGCATATGAGTATTCAGCAATGGAAGGACGCCATTGAAGTTTTTGCCCTGAGGGTGTCCTGTCTTTTCGATATTGATTCTTTGAGCTATGAGATATACAGGGAAAGCGTGACACCAAGGTCGATTCACGCGTTCGAGCGCGGCTTGGTCGACGACCGGGGCGAGGTGTTTGTCTTAAGTGCGTTTCCGGAATTCCTTCTGGACTATTTTCCAAAGAGCTTCTGGAGCAGTAGGGTGAAGATGTGCAAGCCGCGCTTTAACGATTGCCCCAAGGGACTTTAGGCTTATGTTCCTCGGTCGATACGTGCAGCATTAGATGCCGATAATTCGTATACGGGATGCTAATGGATTTCTTTTGCCGGAGGAGATAATCTTGCTAAACGTTTATTTCGGGCAGATGCCCGAAGCCATATATAACACAGCTGTGTATTTCAAGAATGCCTATCAGGACAAGTGGATTACGGATGATTTTTCGGTCGAGATGATAAGGGATGTCGATAAGTCCGAAGTTGTTTCTGCCAATGTTATCGAAAGCCCTGTTCTTGGTAGCATTTCTCCGTTGATGCTTTCGGGTGGTGCCAAAACGCTCATGCTGGTCAAATTCGACAGGAAGCATGTGTTCAATGCTTCCACTTGTGGAGACAATTGCGCTAAATGGCTTCTTCGCATTGCTGAAGACCGCAAGGTAGTGGTCAACCTCCATCATGTAATGGATTTTGGCAAAGATGATTTTAAGATTCGTATTATGAACAGCGGTGTCATCGTTACGAATATGCTTGATTTGCTACGCGAGGCGAATACCCATCTCCCAGGCGGGGAAGAATGAAGGGCTCCTATCAGGTTAGGGTGTCGCGCAGGCGCGGCACTTCTTTCCGTTTTGAAGTCAAACGGAATATTACGGTTGTGCGTGGGGATAGCGGTACGGGCAAAACAACTCTTTATGACATGATTGCTGATCATATGCGCTTAGGCGATCGTTCTGGTGTAACCGTACAATGCGACAGGCCCTGTATTGCGTTGACTGATATGGATTGGCACAACCAGCTATCCGGGGTATCGGATTCCATCGTTTTTATCGACGAGGGGTTTGAGGATGTCGTCTCGCACGATTTCGCTAGGGCGTTGCGCGATTCCTCTAACTACTACGTTATTTTTTGTCGTGTGGACTTGGTCAGCTTACCTTTTAGCGTGAACGAGATATACCGAATAAAAACCAGTGGCAAATATCACAGTTTTGAGTCTATTTATAAGCAGAAAGACGGTTTTCAGTATAGTTTGTCGCGTGCAAGTCATAAGAATGATTTTGATGTCCTTCTAAACGAGGATTCAAAATCGGGCCTTCAGTTTTTTAAGAGTCGTTTTTCTGATACGCAGCTGCGTTGTGAGACGGCCAGCTCAAATTCCCAGATTGCGGATTGGCTTCTTGAGCATAAAGGCGAAAAGGTGTTTGTGGTGGCCGATGGGGCAGCCTTTGGGCCTTATGCTGACAGAGTGTTTAAAATTCAGCGAGAGTTGCCGCACGATATTACGATTTGTTTGCCTGAATCCTTCGAATGGTTGCTATTGAAGTCGGGGATCGTGAGCAGTAAAAGTTTGGAAGCAATTCTTGAAAAACCGAGCAGCTATATAGATAGCGAGGAGTATTTCAGCTGGGAACGTTTCTTTTCTGATTACCTTAGGAAGGTCACTCGCAATACTGCAAATTTGAAGTACGAAAAGAGCAAATTGGCGGCTGGATATATGACCGAGGCAAACGCTTCTAAGATAATGGCGTTGATTGCTTTCCGCAACATTGAATAAAGCAGCGTCCGGGACGCCCCATTCGGTTATTTTTGCGGTGCCTGTTTAAAGCGGCCCTCTAAGCTCTCGAAAGCCATTGAGAGCTTAGAGGGTTTGTGCGTTCGGGCATCCTGCTACAATTCCCAAGTACTGTAATTCTTGGTCAGAAAGATTGCTATGTGGACGATGCTTGCTGCTGCCGTTTTGGCTTGCGTTGTTGTTCTATATGCGCCTGGCTATTTTGCCGGGCGGGCGGTTCGGTTGGGTTCGTTCGGCGCTATCGCTGTAGCGCCCGCTTTTTCTGTTGCGCTGTTGGTTGCAATGGGCGTTTTGCTTCAGGCAGTTGGAATCCCATGCCCAGCTTGGGCTCTGCTTCTTGCGGTGTTGCTTTTTTCGCTGGTGGGGTACGGAGCATCACGTTTCATTCTTCCGAAGCACGATGCCTCTGCTTCGAATGGTGCTCTTAGAATGGGCGGCCTTGGCTGGAAGGTCGTTGGTCTGTACATTGGCATATCGCTGCTCACGTTTTGTATGGTGTTCGTGCATGCGATGGCTGATCCATGCGGGTTTTGTCGGCTCGACGATTCTGCTGCTCATTACACGCTAATTCGTTCGTTCCTGGACACGGGTTTCTACTCTACGCTGAACACCAACGGTTATGCCACCTTGGGCGGCTCGGGTGGTTATTACCCTGCGGCATGGCATGTCGCGGTAGCCATCGTGGCCTCGCTTTTCGACGGTTCTGTCGCGCTTGCGTCGAATGCCATGATGCTTGCCGTGTGTGTCTTTGTTCTTCCTTTGGGGTTACTGTTCATGATCAAACAACTCTTCGCCGATAGGGAGGGGTATGCGGTTGTCGTCTTGGGTTCTGTGGTTGCGGTGGCGTTCTGCGGGTTTCCTTGGGCATTTTTGGTATGGGGGCAGCTGCTTCCCAACCTTCTTTCATTCTCGCTGATTCCTGCCGCAATGGGGCTCTTGGTGGCCATATCGCAACGGGGTGGCGGAGTGGTTTCTTTTACTTCTCTTGTTATTTCTTTTGTCGTCTGCGTTGCCGCGGTCGCTATCGCGCAGCCCAATGGCGTGTTTACGCTGGGTGTTTGGGCGGTTGCTTTTTCTGTGAGTTGGATCCTTGGCCCAAAGGGCGTTAGCGGAAGCATTGCCAAGAAAAGGGCTGTAGCGGCTGTATTCTTCGCGGTCGCCTGTCTTGCATGGGTTGCTCTGTTCTTTGCTCCGCCGCTTCACTCGGTAACCTCCTATACGTGGAAAGCATTCCTTTCTCCTGAAATGGCGCTTCTTGCGGGTTCAACATTCATGTTTTTCGAAAGGCTCGGAATCCAACCTTTCCTTACCGTATTGGTTGTTGCAGGCGCGGTTCGCCTCTGTAAAAACCGCCAGCATCGTTGGTTGGTTGTGACGTTTCTTTTCGCCTGGGTGCTGTGGTTCATTGGGGCAACCACCGACGGCTCCGTAAAGCAGTTCCTTAGCGGGTTTTGGTACACCGATTATCGCCGAACAGGCGGAATGGCTGCTCTGTTTGCCATTCCTATTGCTGCAGTTGGCTTTGCTTGGTTGTTTGAAGCGGGAAAAGCGCTGGTAGTTCGCGTTTTGGGGTCGAATGTGGCAGTGCGAAAAGCTGGCATCATGTCCGCCGCAGCGCTTCTTACCATAATGCTGGTAGTTCAGTTCTTCCCCCTGAACGTTATGGTGGGTGATAGCGACATTCGAGCTGGCCTTGTGGCGGTACATAAGCAGGTCAAGTCTCGGTATTCCTGGGAGAATGTTTTTACTGGAGAAGAAGACGCCTTCGTTAAAAAGTGTGTGGATGTTGTTCCTGAAGGTGCGGTGGTTGCTAACTTCCCCAACGACGGTAGCTGCTATGCCTACGGAATAGACGGGCTTAATACTTTCTTTCGTCGTTCTTCTCCCAGCGCCTACGTGGGGCCTGAGGAAACGGAGCGCCTTATCCGCACGGCTCTTAGCAGCGTGTCCACGTCGCCAACGGTGCAGGATGCGGTAAAAGAATCGGGCGTTCAGTATGTGCTACTGCTCGATTGTGGCTCGGGCGAAGATAGCACAGTAAGCAAGCTGCGCTACAAGGAAGAAGATTGGGAGGGCATTGAAGCCATCAACGATGAAACGCCGGGATTCACTCCTGTTCTGAGCGAAGGAGATATGAGGCTGTATCGCATTGACGCAGCGTTCGAGTAGGGTGCTGCGGGGGCGAAGGTACGTGCCCTGCAAGTTTTGCAGCGTTTCCGCTTTGGCGCCGCGTTGGCTCAGGGCTATGAACCGCCCAACGCTTAGGCGCTGCTGAGCATTATCGCCTGCGTGTTGCGGCATCTAACCGCCGTGAACATGGTCTGGATAATTCCCTCTGATTATCAGGCGCATTTTATCTCGTGATATTCTTTTTTAGTTTAATCCAGCAAACCCGAAAGGCGCCGGTGCGGTGACTCAGGAAGACAAGGCATATAGAGGCAAGCATGTAGCCCGCCAGGAGCCTACCTGCTCTCAGGCACCCATTGCGCAATCCCGCTCCAACGCTGCTTTGTATGTGGCAAAATCGCGCAGGCATCGTAAGGGTTCCATGCCCAAGCGCATTGCTTTGACGGTGCTCGCGGTTCTTGCGGCACTGCTTGTTGCGACGGGTGCGTATGCCCTGTGGTTTTCTTCTCAGCTTAACGCCCAGCTTGCTTCGGGCGAATCGGAAGGCGTGGAAAGCGTCCTCGTTCCTGCAGAATCGGGCAAGCCCTTCTATATGCTTGTGCTGGGGTCCGACTCGCGCGAAGGCTCAGGCACTTCGGGCAGAGCAGACGAATCGGGCGACAACCAACGTTCTGACGTTATGATTCTCCTTCGCGTTGATCTTGCCAATCGGCAAGTAACCATGGTTTCTGTTCCACGTGATACGCCTTATCGCACCAGCGATGGGCGTCTGGTGAAAATCAACGAGGCATATAACATTGGCGGCGCGGCAGAGTCCATCAAGGCGGTTTCTCAGCTAACGGGGGTGGATATTTCCCACTACGCCGAAGTCCATTTCTCCGAGTTGGAGAACATTGTTGATGCTCTGGGTGGCGTAGACGTTAATGTCGATATCAAGCTTTCCTACAAGGACGCCCTTACCGGCGAAAAGCTAACCTTGCAGCCGGGTTATCAAACATTGAACGGACAACAGGCTCAGCTGTTTGCGCGTGCACGCCATGAATACGGAACCGATCAGGACAAACATCGCCAAGATAATGTTCGCCAGCTTGCTATGGCAATTGTCGATAAGGCGCTAAGCAAACCTTTGACAGAATTGCCCGGCACGGTGCTCGATCTTGCTGGCTTCGTAGGCACTGATCTGCGTACATCGGATATCGTTTCTTTTGCCATGCAATTTGCGGGGAATAAAGGCAAGGTAACGTTCTATAGCGCTACTGGCCCCTCCAAGGGCGACATCAATGCTGAATCGGGCGGTTTGTGGTTGTGCTACGAAAATCCCGAAGGCTGGAAAACTCTTATGGAAGCCGTCGATGCCGGGGAAGATCCTTCTGGGCTCGACGTTGAATCTACGGCTATAGTTCCATCTAGCGAAAATAGCCAGGAAGAAGGAAACGAATAATGAAGATGCTGAAAAAGCTTCTTGCTGTTGCGTTTTGTGGCGTAATGGCATGTGCGCTGGTCGGCTGCCAGAGCCAAGAACCGCAGCAGAAGGATGAAGAGGTGCAGGTAAGCGATACTGCTTCTTTGGAAACCGAGCCTTTCTGGGTTTTAGTTGTGGGTAACGATTCGCGTACCGGTACGGTTGAAATCAACAAGCCCGATTATTCGGACGGTACTGGACGTAGCGATGTGATGATGCTGGTTCGTGTCGATCCGAAGACCTATGCAATTTCCATCATTTCTGTTCCGCGTGACACAGAAACGCAGTTCAACGGCCAGAAGGTTAAGCTCAACGAGGTTTACCACGTTGCTGGTATTGAAGAGTCCATGAAGGCCGTTGCCGACCTAACGGGTGTTGCCCCTAAGTACTATATGGACATGAGCTTCGTGCAGTTCGAAGATTTCGTTGAGGGCCTGGGCGGTCTAACCGCGAATGTGCCTATTAACATGCAGCTTCAGGATATTGTTTCCGGCGATCACATTAGCCTTACCAAAGGCGAACAGGATCTGAATGGCAAGGAAGCATTGGTGTTGGCGCGTTCGCGTAAACAGTATGCGAACGACTTGGATGCATGCCGTCAGATCCAGGATCGCGCTATTGTCCAGTCTGGTATCAAGCAGGTTGCTTCAGATCCTTCCACGGCAGCTTCTTTTGCTAGCGTGCTTTCCGCAAACTGCTCCACCAATTGGGATGCAAGGGGCTTGTCTGCATTGGTAGTTGATTTTGCTGAGAACGCAGACAAAATCACCTTTGTTTCCGGCACAGGCCCCTATGCGGGTGAAATCGATGCAGGCACGGGTCTGTGGCTTGCTTACCGCGACGAAGCTACTTGGGCAAAAGTAATTGCCGCAGCAGAAAAGGGCGAAGACCCCAGGGAAATTGTTCCCGAGCCGAAGGTGGCTGCTCTTTAAGAGTGCATTTTGCGTGAGTTGTCAAACGGGGAGGCAAATGCGTTAAGGTAATGCGCGGAGCATATGCTTCGCGCATTTTTTCTATGAGATAGGGGATTTGGTGTCCAACGAAGGTGCAGCGCCAAAAGTATCGGTCATCATTCCGATTTGCAACGTTGAGGGTTTTCTGGACGAGTGCCTGAACAGTGTGCGCTCCCAAACTTTGCGTGAGCTGGAGATTATTTGCCTGAACGATGGGTCCAAAGATGGTTCGTCTGCCATTATGCATGAGCACGCCAGTAGAGATTCGCGCATTATCTGCGTCGATAAGGCCAACGAGGGCTATGGCACAACGTGCAATCGCGGTCTGGATATGGCCCAGGGCGAATACGCTGCCATCGTAGAACCCGACGACTACCTTCTCCCTGGCATGTTTGCCGAAATGCTCGATTTCGCCGAAGGTTTTGGCGGTCAAATCGACGTGATTAAAACCCCTTGGTACGATTTGGCCAAATGGGACAATCCTGAAACGTTGGTTAAGAAGCCCAGCCTTCTGTTTGGCAGCCTGAAAACGTCGCAGAAACCATTCGTTTTGGAAGATGCCCCTGTTCTTATTGAAGGGCACCCTTCCATTTGGTCTGCTTTGTACCGCCGCGAATTCTTGAACCAAAAGGGGATACGTTTCCGTCCGTACCCTGGTGCTGGTTGGGCAGACAATCCCTTTTTAGTTGAAACGCTCTGTCAGGCGCAGTCCATTGTTTACCTGGACAAGCCATTCTATTGCTATCGAAACGATTTGCCTGGCTCAACCAAGAACCATGGATCGGACGAAAAGGTCGCACTGCCTTTCAACCGTTGGCTCGACATGACTGCGATCATGGAACAGCTGGGTGTAACCGACGAGGGTATTTGGTGCGCCCATGCCCTACGTGGCTTCAATTACGTCAATGGTGCCATTTTGGATGACGGCTGGGACAATCCCGTTGTTCGGCAGAAGACGCGCGAGCTGTTTGAGCGCTTGCCGGAGCGTTATGTGCTTGAGTGCGGGAAACTTTCAGTTGCGAAGAAGCGCTTCTACTTCGAGGTGCTTGGCAAGCCTGTTCCTCATATGTCGCATGTTCCTTATGTGCGCTATCTTGCTTCCCGTGCTGTCCGTGCGGTGCGCACGCAGGACGTTGCTTTCCTTGCTGAGGATATGGGACGCTTTGTTGGTAACAAGATTCGAAAAAGCGGTATGGAAAAGGCTGAAGGGGAGTAGACTTCCCGTGGTGGGAAAAGGGACAGGTACCAGGTTCTCGCTGAAAGCATCGGGAGGTTATCTTGGGGTTAGAAAGTGAATCAACGGCAGAGAAAACGGGGTTTTCCAAAGTGAGGCCCTGGTTTATTCGCAACGCAAAATTGCTGGTGGTGTGCTTTGCGGTGGGCATGATCTGCCATGCGCAGATGTACCTGAACGGCCTTTCGAACCCCGATGCGGTTGTTTCTTTGAGCAACCCCAATGGATACGGAAGCTTTATTCCGCATGCTTGGGATATTAGCTTGGGGCGTTGGGGCTTGCTGTTTGCTGCCTGCGCTAAGTTTGGGCTGTGCTCGCCTATTCTTACCTCCGCAATCACCATTGCCCTGTTTACGCTGGGCATTGTTGCGCTGATAGATGTGCTGGGCATCAAGCGCGCTTGCCTGCGGTATGCTTCTTCTATTCTGTTCATCGCTTCGCCCTTCGTTTCCTGCTGCATCACGTACTACTACTGCTCGAATTCGTACGCGCTCTCGTTTTTATGCGCGGTGCTGGCAGCATGCCTGGTAGGGCGCGTTGGGGCTGTTGGCAAGCCGGTTGCCCTTGTTGGGGCGGTTGCGTTGTTGGCGTTTTCGCTCGGTTGTTATCAAGCGAGCCTGGGCGTGTTTTGCGTTGCGGTGCTGTTGGTGATGGTTCGCTCGCTTATGGGCGGTGGCTCTGAATCGCTGGCATGCGATGCTCGTGGCGAAGCTCAGAACCCCTACCGTGAAGAAGGCTGCAGCGCCGATTCGCTCAGTGCCAAGCAGCTTGCGGTGTTCTTCGGCGTTGCCGTTGCGGTGTGCGCGGCTGGTGCCGTACTGTACTACGCGCTTACCGAGATTTCGCTGTTTGTGCTGGGCATTGGCCTTTCCGCTTATGGCGGAGCTTCCTCGGTTGGCGTTGGCAGCATTCTGGGCTCTTTGACGTCGTCTGTCCCCAGTGCTTACGTTGCCTTTTCTGACGGCTTGTTCAGCCACGGCATTTTCGGGAACCACTTTGCATGGGTGTATGTGGCGGCTGCCTGCATGATTGTTGCGGCGGTTGCGTTTGTCCGTCTTGCTGCGATAAGCGGCGTGAAGCGTTTGGGGGCGAGCGCTATGGCGCTGCTCTGCGTTGTGCTTATCCCCTTTGCTGCCAACGTTATCCTGGTTATCGTTCCCAGCTACGGGTATCCCACCCCGCTTATGCTGGGCGGTTTCATGGCTTCGTTTCTGCTTCTGCCCTTGTTGGTGCAGCTTTTGCTCGATTCGCCCGACCGGGGCAATGTGCGCCTGTGCATGCCCGCGAAGGCAATGTCCGTCGGTTGCTGTTGCCTTATCGCCGTAGGGGCGTGGTCGTACGCGCTGCAGTCGAATGCGGATGCCGAGGTTATGCAGGCGTGCCAGAACCAAACTGCTTCTTTGGCCACCCGAATTGCCGTCGTGCTTGATGCGAACCCCGATGTGCAGGCGGGTGCGAAGGTATTGATTGCCGGCAAGCCCGAAGCGGGCAACTTTCCGAACACCAGCGATTCCTACGTTCACGCAAGCAGCTATGCGAAGTGGGGCATGGTTTGGGACAACCACTACCAGAACAACATGCGTTCTTGGGACGTGATAATGAAGCAGTTTGCGGGGCAGAGCTTCAACTACTGCTCGTTTGACGAATGCACCAAGGTTATTTGCTCCAGTGAATTTGCGAACATGTCGCTGTATCCTGCCAATGATTCGGAGGCAACCATCGACGGCGTTGTAGTTGTTAAGATATCTGACATAAGCAAGTATTCGGAATAGCGGCGCGCGCTGACGCCGAAGCGTTTAGAGTTCATGAGGGGCGCTGGGCATATGGGAAAACGACATCACGGCAAGGGCGAAGCGAACGGTACGTCCGCCTCGCGGGGGCGTAATGGCATCGTGAGCGCCGATGCCGCGGACGCTGCCGCTGCCTACGCCGATGCTGCCCGTAGCGGTGCAGGCGCTGCAGAAGCTACGGGCCCGGTGAGCACCGCAGACGTCCCAGCCCAACCCTCCAGCGCTCCGTTCTTTTCGGTTGTTTTGCCCACGTATAGCTCCGAGCCCTACCTTGCCGCCGCCTTGGGCGATTTGCAAGACCAGCTCTTCACCGATTGGGAAGCCATTGTGGTGAACGATTGCTCGCCCGACGGCAGCCTGGCCATAGCGCAGCAGTTCGCCGCTGCCGATGCGCGCATTCGCGTTGTTTCGCACGAGGTGAACCGAGGGCTTTCGGCGGCGCGCAATACGGGCCTTGCCGCAGCCCGGGGGCACTATGTGTGGTTCCCCGACCCCGACGATCGCTACGATTTCACCTTTCTGCAGAGTGTGTATAACTCGCTTCAGCAGCACGAAGCGCCAGTGGTTATGGTGGGTCATGTGGAAGAATTCTACGACGCTGGTGGCAAGGTAGAACGCGTGCAGGAATTCACTTTCAGCCAGGAATCGGCGCATTTGGGAAAAACCAAGCTGCGTAAGCACGTGTTGGAGTTCGAAAAGGGTACGCATTACGGCTACGCCTGGAACAAGGTGTACGAGTGCAGCTATCTGCAGCAGGGCGGCTTTACCTTTACCGAAGATTTGCCGCTTATCGAAGATATTGAATTCAACATCCGCGTGTTCCAAGATTTGCCTGGCCTGAACGTGATTGGCGCACCGCTATATCGCTACGCCAAGCGCGAGACGGGCAACCTAACCAGCAAGTTTGTACCGCGTTACTACGAGGTGCATCGCGCGCGCATTGAAATGTTGCGCAACCAGCTGGATTCATGGGGCTTGCTTGATGTCGGCGCCAAGGCCACGCTCGGTGCGCTGTATGCTCGCTACATTCTTTCGGCGTTGGAGCGTAACAAGCAGAAGGAAAGCGGCATGAGCGGTTCTGCGCAGAAGGAATGGCTGCAAGGTGTGTTTGCCGATGAGTTATTCAACGAGTTGGTGCCCTGCGCGCAAGCCGACAGCCAGGCGTTGCGCCTGTGTTTGAAGCCCCTGCAACAGCGTAATGCGGCGAAGTGCCTGGCGCTAGGCGGTGCTATTCATGCTGCCAAGAACGGCGCTCTGCACAACGTGTTTGTGAAACTGAAATCCAGCAGGTGAGAAGATAGGGGGCAGGTCCCGTTTTCCCGCCAATGGCAAAGCGGCTGGTACCGAACCCCACGCGCAGGTTCCATTGCAACCTGACGCCAAATCGAAAGCGGGAAAACGGTAGCTGCCCTATTTTCCCAAGATGTTGCATTTCGGCAACACGCTAGGTTTGCTTTGCTGCTAGGCGTACAATCGGACGCGGTAATCAAGCGAAAAGGGGGCTTGCAGTGGATCTTTCCATTGTCGTGCCATGCTACAACGAAGAAGGATCGCTGCCGCTGCTGTTCAGCGCGGTAGATGATGCTTTTGCCACCTCGGGAGTGTCGTACGAGCTGGTTTTGGTGAACGACGGCAGCTCCGACGGTACGTCGCACCTGCTGCATGAGCTGCCCACTCCTGCATCGGCTGAACGTATCGTCGTGGTCGATTTTTCCCGCAACTTCGGCAAGGAAAGCGCCCTGCTTGCAGGCCTTCAACATGCCGAAGGGGATGCGGTTGGCCTGATGGACGCAGACTTGCAACAGCCTCCTGCAACGTTGCTTGAAATGTACCGCATGCTGCAGGCCAACCCTAGCGCCGATTGCGTAGCCGCATTCCAAGAGCATCGAAACGAAGGTGCGGTGTTGAGCTTCTTCAAGCACGCGTTCTACAAAACGTTCGATGCAACTTCTCGGCTCAATGTCATGCCCGATGCCTCCGATTTTCGCGTGTTCCACCGCAGGATGGCCGATGCGCTTCTTTCTATGCCGGAAAGCTTCCGCTTTTCGAAAGGCATGTTTGCCTGGGTAGGTTTCGAGACGTTGCCGTTTCCCTACACGCCGGCAAATCGTGTTGAGGGCGAAACCAAGTGGTCGTTCCGGAAACTAATGCGCTACGGCATCGGCGGAGTGCTTTCGTTTACCACGTTTCCGCTGAAAATTGCCGCGGTGGCGGGTCTCGTTGCCACGCTTGTCGGGTTGGTTCTGCTGGTCGAAGTCGTTGTCGAGCAATTTATCAACCCCGCCATGCCATCGGGCTATCCTACGCTTCTGTGCGTGCTCCTTTTGATGGGCGGGCTCATTTTGGTAACGCTGGGTGTGATCGGCGAATACATCGCACGCATCTACATCGAAACCAAGCGCCGCCCTGCCTATATCGCGAAATCGGTAGAAGTCCGAACTAGCACCAACCAGGCAGGAAAGTAAGGGTAGGTGCTCGATTCCCACTTTGCGAGCTGAGCCGCGTTTGCAATGAAGCGTGCGTACGAGGTTCGGCGTCAGCCGCTATGCCATAGGCGAAGAGGACCGCTCTCCTTGCTTCCCGTGCCCGAGGAACAGGGAGAGCGGTTCAATACGGCACCTCATCCGAGTGCAGGTCTGCGTAAAACCATATTTCACATTTCAGAAAGGACGTATCTGTTATGACAAAACCTACGTATATCTTAATCCGTGAATCCAGCAACGAATCCGGCTACACAGCACATTCGTTCCCTACCGAAACGTCAGCATACAAAGCCATGGACTGCATGGTGGAATCTGATGCTGCTGCCATCGAAGCGACATACCACTTATCACCCCGTGTGGAACAGGTATCGAGCTATAAAACACAGCTCATCTTCGATGCAATCATCGCTGAGTCTGACATGACCGTAAAAATTACGTACAGCGTTTATGCAATCGAAAAGTAAATCTACTTATCGAAAATATGAAAAAATGGGGAACAATCTTTCATCTCGATTGTTCCCCATGCTATCTATTCATACCACGGCTCGCTCGCAGTGGTATATTTTTTATTCTTTTTTATGCTGATTTTCTCTAATTCGTTTGGCCCTCTTGATAGGGGTACTTTTCCAGCAGTTCCTGTACGGTGATGAAGCTGTAGCCTTGTTCCTTCAACTTAGGGAGCGCCTGGCGAAGGCCTTCGATGGTCTGGCTGCGGTCGCCGCCGCCGTCGTGCATCAGGATGATGTTGCCGGGGCCGGCGCTCTGGATGCGCTGGGCAATAACATCGGCGCCGGGCTTCTTCCAGTCGGTGGTGTCAACGTTCCAGCCGATTTCCGCCGTAACAATGCCTTCAAGATCGGTGGCAACAGAAGTGTCGAAGTTGCCGCCCGGGCAACGGAAAATAGTGCTTGCTTCCTGGCCGGTGGCGTTCTTGATGGCCTCCAAACCCTTTTGTACTTCCTGCTTGCGTTCGTCTGTCGACATCTTGATAAGGCTTACGCCTTCGCCGCTGCCCTCTGCGTGGTCCCACGTGTGAGTGCCAATTTCGCAGCCCATACTTGCAGCGCGTTGCAATTCCTTTTCGTGCCCGCTAATGCATTGGCCAACGGTAAAGAAGGTAGCCTTGGCGTCGTTCTGTTCAAGGATGTCCAGGATCTCGTCGGTTTGCTTATCCCATGGGCCGTCGTCGAACGTGAGCGCAATAACCTTGTCGCCGTTGCTGTTCACGTTGTAGTACTGAACGATGTTGTCGATCGGTTCTTTGGTGGTAACCGTGGCGGTGATGCCCGATTCCTTGCCTGTGCGCGTTACCTGTTCGCCGTCCTGGGCATTGTTGCTGTACAGGTGAACTGCGCCAACGCCCTTCAGTTCCGTTTTGTGCGGAAGGGTTTGGGGTTCGCTGTCGGTGTAGGGCTCGGTGATGTCGGTGCCATTGGAGATCTCGATCTTGTCGCCGCCGTTCAAGTGCATGCCCATATCGTCGGTGTCGTTTCCGTTCACCTTTGCGGTGCAGCGGGTGCCTTCACCTTGACGGATGGTGCTGCCATCGACGGCTACGTAGTTGCCAGGCGTTACCGAAACTACGTTGTTGTCCAGAAGGCCGCCAACGCTGCGCTCGGCGCCCGAAATGGTTACCTGGTCGCCGTTTAGCGTGACCTCAACCGGCTTCGACCCCATCCAATTGTTGAAGGCGAATACGCCAACGATGGCAAGCACCACAACAACGGCAACGGCGATAAGGCTGCCGCGCGTAAAGAAGTCGGCCTTCTGCTTGGGCGCATAGTTGTTGTTGCCCAGGTAGCGAGCTGCCTGGTATGTGGATGCGTTGGTGGGCGAAGCCTTTTGGGCGCCTTCTTTGGTGCGCTGGTATTTAGCGCGCGAATAGGCAGACGGGTCGTTGCCGCGCATGTTTTGCACTACGGGTATCTGCTGCGAAGGCTGGCTTTGCTGCGGCTGTGCTGCCTGAACGCGCATGCTCTGGCTGGGTTGCGAAGCTGCGGCACCGCGACGAACGGGGCGCTGCTGGCGTTGAGCCGCGGAGGGGCGCTGACCTTCAACGCGCGGCATGCGCTGGCTTGCCTGGGCGCTGGGGCGCTGACCGCGCTGGCTGTTGGCAGCGCGGCGAGATGGGCGCGCCTGCTCGTTGCCGTTTTGCTGCATGCGCGGCATGCGCTGGCTTGCGGAAGGGTCGCCTGCGCCTACGTGCTGGTTAGCATCTTGCGGTATTGCAACGCGCGGCATGCGCTGGCTGCCCTGCATGTTGGGGCGCTGGCCCTCGACCCGCGGCATGCGTTGGCTTGCGCTTGCGGAAGCGCGCTGATCCCAGGCTGACACGTTGGGCATGTTGCCATTGGCCGTGTGCCCCTGGTTTATTTGGGCGGGCTGGTTCGTGGCAACGCGCGAATGGGCAATATGATCGTTGCCGGCGCCTGCATACGCAGGGAATGCGGACGATGCATCGCGTTCCTGACCTGCTGGTTTGTTCTGCACGCGTTCGTGCATGAACGAAGCCGTGGGGTCGTGCTGGCTGTATAACTCGCGTTCGCGCTCAAGCTCGTCACGTGCGCTGGGCACGGAAGTGCGGGGCGTGGTGGAACGGCGTGTTGGTTGGCGACGCGCTGGTCGGCGCGGTGGTTGGTTTGAATTGGTCATATATTCTAAAACTCCCTAAAATCCAATCTCCTTATTGTACTCGGCTTGGTTGCGGGTGAGGCTTTTATACACAATTGTTAGATGCCGGTTATGCAAGTTCTTCATTGGTTTGTTGGTGGGCGCCTGGCAATGGCAAGATTTCGTCCTGATGCGTTCCCGGGCACTCGCCGATGGCAAAATGCCCGCGAAATGCGTTCCCCCGGCGTCCGACGGTGACAAGGTTCTCGCGCGATGAGTCCCCAAGTGCCTTGCCGTGGCAAGATTCCGCCGCGGTGCGTTCCCGGGCGGCAATCCGTGGCAGGTTTTGCGCTCCATGCATCTCGAAAGTGGCCTCGGGCGGGAAAATCGCCAGTTCGCGGCAAGATTCGCGCGCCATGCATCCGAAAACGGGCTGGCTTTGGCAAGACATGTGCGCCATGCATCCGAAATGCCCCGCAAACCGCCGTTGGAGGATACACCGCGCGAAGATCTTGCCAGGAAGGGCCCCCTTTCGCTGCACGGGCCCCTCGAATCACGCACGGCGCGAAGGTCTTGCCATCCGCCGCCGAACAGCGCGAGCGATCGCAACCACGGCGCCGCCCTTATGGGCGGTGGAACGGGGCGCGGGCGGCTTCTTGTCGGGCGGGGTGACGTTGCCAAAGGAGTGCGTGGTGTTGTGGGGTGTCGAGCGCTGGCGGCAAAGCTGGCATCAGTGAAGCTCCGCTTGCAAGTCTCTGACGCCGATAATCTCGCCGAATCTTGAGAGTCAGCATTCGCGGGGAGGGTTCAGGGCGGGACGGCGGCAAGGAGGCGCCGGTCAAGCGGCCCCGCCGAGTGAGGCCCGCGCGCTAGCAACCTTTAGCAGCGCGTTCAAGGAAAAAGTTAACCCGTTGGTACTTTTTTGCGTTGACAATACCCCTAGGGGGTATATAGTTGCAGCGTAAAACAAAGAAGGGGAGAAGAGGCTCTCTCGTTCCCATCAGTGAAAAGGGTCACCATGAGCGAAGAATTGCCCAAAGCATGTTGCTCGGAAAAAACGGAAGCTCCAAAGCGTATATGCGAGTGCCGTCATAAAGCAACGGAGCGCAGCGCCGAATTCCAAAGCGAATTGCAAAAGCGTCTGAATCGCGTCATCGGTCAGCTGAATGGTGTGAAAAGCATGATCGAAGACGACCGTTATTGCGGCGATGTACTCATTCAGCTTTCTGCTGCGGAAAGCGCCGTGCATACCGTGTCAGAAATGCTGCTGCGCGACCACCTGGAAACGTGCGTAACCGAACGCGTACGCGAAGGCGACACCGAAGTAATTGACGAGGCCATGCAGCTCATCAAGCGTTTCGCCCACTAAGGGCGGGTTTGTTCGGCTGGTGCTCGACCGCAGCCTGTCAAGTTGGCTTTCGTGTGGATCCTGACTGCCGCCGACTGCTGCCGACTGCCGCTGCAACTGTCCCGTTCGTGCAGATATCGACCGCCGCCGAGACTACCGCCGTAGTTGCCGTCCGCGAGGATCCCGATTGCCGCCGGTTTGGTTGGCGGTTCGTTCGGCCAGCAGTTCACCCCCCCCAATCACAAAACTCCAAGAGGAGATACACCATGAAGATATCTTTCAATGTTCAAGGAATGACATGCGCTGCCTGCTCGGCGCGCGTCGAGAAAGCTACCAGTGCGGTCCCCGGCGTGGCGAGTGTTGCCGTGAATCTGCTGAAGAATTCAATGGAAGTGCAGCTTGCCGCCGACGCCAATGCCGCCGAAGTTGCAGCCGCCATTGAGGCAGCCGTGAAGAAGGCGGGCTACGGCACCAGCCCCAAAGGCCAGGCGGGCGCACCCGCTGGGCCAGGTGCGGTTGCCGCTACAGGCTCAGGTGTCGCTGCGGGCAATCCGAACGCCACCGCCGAAGCCGAGCAGAAGAGCATGCTGCACCGCCTGATTGCCTCGCTCGTGTTCACGGTGCCGCTGTTCTACATCTCTATGGGCGACATGTTCGGCTGGCCGTTGCCCAGCGTGCTCACTGGTATGGAAAACATGATGGTGTATGGGCTTACCCTATTTGTGCTGCTGGTGCCCGTCATTTTCATCAACTTCAAGTTCTTCCGTGTGGGCTTTCGCGCCTTGGCGAATCGCGCCCCCAACATGGATTCGCTCATTGCGCTAGGCTCGGGCGCCGCTACGGTCTACGGCGCATATGCGCTGTTCAACATGGCATTTTTCATGGGTCATTCCGACATGGCGGCCGCTCATCATTTTGCCATGAACCTTTACTTCGAATCGGCGGCCATGATCCTGACGCTCATCACGCTGGGCAAGTATCTTGAAGCGCGCGCGAAGGGCAAAACCACCAGCTCGCTTTCGAAGCTTATGGATCTTTCGCCCAAAATGGCAACACGCGTGGAAGACGACGTTGAAGTGCGGGTTCCTGCCGCAAGCGTGCGCGTTGGAGACGTGCTCATAGTGCGTACGGGCGAATCGGTGCCGGTCGACGGCGTGGTGCTGGAAGGTGAAGGGTCGGTCGACGAATCCGTTATTACGGGCGAGCCTTTGCCGAAGAGCGTGCATGCTGGCAGCGCGGTGACGGGCGCCACCGTGAACACGGCGGGCTGGTTCACGATGCGTGCCGAACGCGTGGGCGAAGAAACCGTGCTGGCGGGCATTATTCGCCTGGTCGACGAAGCCACCAGTTCCAAGGCGCCCATTGAAAAGATGGCCGACAAAATCAGCGGCGTGTTCGTGCCGGTGGTTATCGCTATCGCGGTGGTGGTGTTTGCCGTGTGGCTCGCCGTGGGGGCGGAGCTTTCCGTGGCACTTACGTACGCGATTTCTGTACTGGTAATTTCATGCCCCTGCGCGCTGGGATTGGCAACGCCTACTGCCATTATGGTGGGCACGGGACGCGGTGCGGCGAACGGGATTCTGGTGAAATCTGCCGAGGCGCTGGAAACGGCGCGCGGCGTGAAGACGGTGGTGCTGGATAAAACGGGCACCATCACTAAGGGGGCTCCGCAGGTAACTGATGTTCTACCAGTGGAGGGCGTGCGGGCCGAAGAGCTGCTGCGGCTTGCCTATGCACTGGAAAAGCCTTCCGAGCATCCGTTGGCTCGCGCGATGGTGCTGTACGCAGCGGGTGGCATCGGTGCTGATGCGGTAAAAGAGTCTGCCGAGCTGGTTTCCGGATTCAAACAGGTTCCTGGTCAGGGTGTTTCCGCCTGTGTTTCGGGCGCGGCGTGCTATGCGGGTAATGCGCGCATGATGGCCGAGTGTGGCATCGCGGTGGATGCTTCGCAGGCTGAAGGGCTCGCCGACGAAGGCAAGACCGTTACCTATTTCGCTTGTGATGGCAAGTTGGTAGGCATTATTGCCGTAGCGGATGTACCGAAGGCAACCAGCGCTGCCGCCATTGCGCAGTTGCGGGCGATGGGCATTCGCACGGTGATGCTCACGGGCGATGCTGAGCGAACTGCTCTTGCTGTGCAGCGTCAGGTGGGGACCGACGAAGTTATTGCCGGCGTGCTGCCCGCCGAAAAGGAGCGCATTGTTCGCAAGCTTTCCGCGAAGGCTCCGGTTGCTATGGTGGGTGACGGCATCAACGATGCTCCGGCATTGGCTCGTGCGGATGTGGGCATTGCCATTGGCGCCGGCACCGATATTGCGCTCTCTAGTGCCGATATCGTGCTGATGCACAGCGATTTGGCCGATGTGCCCGCTGCCCTGGATCTTTCTCGTGCCACTATGCGCAACATCAAACAGAACCTGTTCTGGGCGCTGTTTTACAACGCCATCTGCATTCCTGTGGCGGCAGGCGCGTTTGCGTGGGTGGGTTTCAGTCTGAACCCGATGATCGCGGCGGCGGCCATGAGCGTAAGCTCGGTATGCGTGGTCACCAATGCTTTGCGTTTGCGCGGGTGGAAGCCGCAGCGCGTATCTGCAACGCCGGTGGGTGCGGCGGGCAAAGCAGCGAGCGGCCCAGCCTCAGCCGACGAAGTTGTTGGCGTTGGCGCCGCTGCTGGTGCTGTGACCAGCAAAGAAGCGAACAATCTACCATCGGCTAACGAAACGGCGAACGATGCTTCTCCTAGCGACGGAATGCCGACCGGCCCGAATGCTTTCGCTGCAAATTCGCGCTCAGCCGCTTTGCAATTCCCTGAAAGGTGCTTGCGCGTGGAGGGCATGAAGTGCCACAAATGCGCAGGTCGCGTGCGCGGAGCGTTGGAAGCGGTGCCTGGCGTTGAAAGTGTGGTGGTCGATCTCGAGGGCAAGCAGGCCACAATACATCTTAGCGATTCCGTGCCCGATGAAGTGCTTGTCGGAGCCGTGATCGAAAAGGGCTTCGAAGCAGAAATGCTAGCGCACTAGCCGAACGGAGGATGCCGCCAATTAAATAGCATGGTTCGCCAATCGGGCTTGCCCCTGTTCCCGTCTGACGAGCCGCCAATCGGAATCGCCCCTGTTCCCGCCTGGTGAGCCGCCAGTCGGGAACACCTTCGCGGTCAGCGCGGGTTCCTCGCCAGGCGTCCTCCTTTATCCGATGTTGACCCCCTCGCCAAGCGCTTTCCCTTATCCTGCGCGGGCCTCTTGCAGGCGCTTTCTCTTATTCGGCGTTGGCCACTCGCCGGGCGCCCCCCTGAATGTCCTGTATGAAAGGGCTGGGCATTAAACAGTGGCAAGAAACGGTTATCGTGTATTCCCAGAGGAGGCCCGGACGGCAAAAGGGCCTCTTCATGGCAATATGTCGCCGAAATGCATGCTCTAACAGCATGTTGTTGGCAACATAGGCTCCTTATGTATGTTTTAAGCGGCGAAAAGCAGTGAAAAACAGTGTTGGGGAATACATTTCGCGAATATCTTGCCCGAAAGAGGCCCTTTTGCCGTCCGGGCCCTTCTGAGAATACATTTGAGCGATATCTTGCCATGATCCTTGGCTGTCTGTGCGTGCAAGAATGCCCGTTTCTCCCCATGCCCCATCTGGTGTCCTGCTCGGGGACTCACGTCAAGAGCCTTCGTTCGGCGTCCTGATTGGAACCTTCTCAAACACGAAAGCGGCCCCGTATCGAACATAGCGTTTCTTGCTATAAAACAGCGTCCCATTTCCTGGACACAGGAAATGGGACGCTGTTCGCAACGACGCTGTTCGCAACGACGCTGTTCGCAACGACGCTGTTCGCAACGACGC